>ERZ1034569.4-NODE-4-length-110006-cov-11.044483_pt1 | contig 110006 bp, 111 predicted proteins | sample MGYA00520706_ERZ1034569 | MGnify/ENA primary metagenome ERZ1034569 (study PRJEB33760, sample SAMEA4777722) | hypersaline lake metagenome | biome: hypersaline environment; feature: brines | place: Spain | collected 2014-08 | depth 0 m ...
TTCCTCGTGGAATGAATCGCCACACGGTTCGCATTCATTCAACCCGGCAAGTATGAGCGCCCACACTTCGTGTCAGTGAACGTTGGGATGACGTGCTCCCATCGAATCTCGGCAGTTCGCAAACTGGCAGTTGAATCGGTGTCTACCTCATCAAAAACGAAGCCTGTGGACAACAGAACCGACACAAAAATAATCAGAGAACCCTCAGTCGATCGGAATAGGAGTAACGGGGGGCCACTCTCATCGGCACGTCGGGTCCTGAACCCTCACAGAACAACGAATCGCCCATTGGCGTGGGAAACGATGTGACTCGTGGGAGAATGTCATGAACGGTTTATTGAACACGTGATGGAGACACGCACTATGTGCGCGTTTGATCGAGGAGTGTACGGACGTATGTACTGAGAAAATCAGCGAACGAGTCTGTGAGTTTGAATTCGATGATAAACTAGTTACTATTTCCCTTCGCTGGGGCATATAGCACTGTCATGACAAGTTCATCATCAAAATCACGGAACTGGTGCTCTGTTCCTGGTTCAAGATGAATGACATCACCCGGTTCGACACCCACGTGCTCGCCTTCGATGTTAATCGTTGCACTCCCAGAGGTGATCTGGTATATCTCGTCTTCACCGTGTGCATGCATTGGGTCTTCATCACCTGGTTCAAATCGCATTACCTCAAGACTGAACGAGTCTCCGCGCAGCGACTCAATAGACTCTGCGCCATCTGCAGCGAGTTGACTGGCAGCATCGGCTACTTTGAGTGAATCCATTACAGATGAATATATGATGGCTTATGCGGTTGTATCTTTCGTGTGACCCCGATATCGAGTTGTGTTGATATCGATAAACTAGATATGGCCACGTCGTCAGTAATCACACATCGTGAGCTACGACAGTCAGGTCTCAAAGTATGACGATAGTCTTAGCCGAGGATCAGTGACACATATTCAGAAGTATAATTCATGACGACCGTGTGTCAGCATATATAAACGACGCACCCAATCATTTGTCTCTGGAACACGAATAGCACATATGAATTTGAAGAACGTGATACTCTACATTCTCGTCGGCGCGGGAGTGTTGCTTCTCGCTCGGATACTAATTGGTATCATTTTCGGAATCATTGGCGTCGCAATCGCTTTGATGACACTCATTGCGGTGTTGTTTGCCGTTGGCATAATGGGATATGGGAGTTATCGGCTATTTTCAATGCTTCGGGGCACATCTTCATCATCAGCTACTGTGTCATCACAGTCTCACCAAGCGCCGGAATCAGAAGACTCGATTTCGACGCTCAAAGAACAGTACGCGCGTGGAGAGCTATCAGAACGGGAATTTGAACGCCGGCTGGAGTATGAACTTGATGACTCTTCAGAGAGTGAGGGCCGGAATACACGTGAGGTAAGCCGAGAGTTTGAGTAATCACGACTCAACCGTATATCGGCACGCAGTTATCTAAACAGCTGTGGGGCACTCACGTGCATAGCAACGAATATCGGTGCGTTCCCAGTTGACTCATTACGAGGCATTCTCAACTCAAGTGTGCCACTCCATCGTGTATCGAACTGATATCTCTCTTGTTGGACAGTATCAGTCCAGCCAAGTTGGACCTCGTCGCTAAAACATGCATGACAACCAGCGTCATATAGGTTGAGATTGTTACTCTTTACAACCCAGTCCTCGGTTCGCTCTGTCTGTGCGCGCAGTCCCTCTCGAATCTGATCTCCACCAGTGAGACGATCCGAAATGCCAAATTTCACGATAGATGCCTCGTCTGCAAAAAACTCACCGAGCGGGTCACCATCACGAAGTGCAGCGTAATATGATTTGACTCTGGATTTAAAGCTCATATATACACGATGAACCCAACCAATAAGTCTCTGTGGCTGCGCCCGGTCAAGTCACAAGCGGGCTGGATTTCCGCCTCGTTCCACGATGACGTGCGCTTTTGAAACTCGCACTCATGCAACAGGTATGAGCTATCTTCGAGCAGCACGAAATCGGTTGCTGACTGGTCTTGCAGTAGTTATTCCACTCATTGTTTCCGGATGGGTTCTTGTTACATTAGCACAGGCGCTTGCTAACTTTCTTGGGCCACTGAGTGCTGTTTTCGGGGCCCTCGGGTTCACCTCAACCGGTATTGTACTTACGCTTCAGACAGCCAGCGTCTTAACAATATTAGCTGTCCTGTTCATTGTCGGCACTGTCGCCCAGCGTCAGTTAGGAAGGCGAGTTGTTGATATCGTTGATACGACGGTTCAGCGCATACCCGGTATTGGAACAATATATCAGACCGTGCGGCAAATGAGTGACCTTCTCCTCGCAGCAGACGAGACGGCCGAGGACCAGTTTCGGGAAGTAAAACTCGTTGAATTCCCAGGCCAACAAACATATACGCTCGGGTTTGTCACTGCACCGACACCACCAGCGGGCGTCGTCGACTCTGCTCGTGCCATTCAAACGCAACCGGATATGGAGTATCGAACGCTCTTCCTTCCGATGGCGCCTAACCCTGTGATGGGAGGCCACCTCACACATGTCCCAGCTCACCAAGTTTATGATGTCGATATTACTGTTGAGGAAGCAATTCAGTATATTCTCACGACAGGATTGGTCAATACAGGCAAATAAGCTACAACAAACGCTTGAATCAAACTTAACTCTGCACTCTCAAAAGAACACACGCGATCCAGTTTGAAGACGTCCTGCTGGGCGCGACGAGCAGCAGGATAGAGCAATAGGTGAATACCTCATATCCACACCAGAAGGAGCGGGGTATCAGACGATTCCTTGGTCACTCGGTGAATCGACTCAGCAGGCGACTGAAGCCACCGGGTAAGACCGCAATCAGTGCTTCAGCGATATTCACGAGTGATTTTCTGATAATCCCGTATACAATAGAGATACCGACACAGACCATTACGATTATTTGAAACGCTCCAGTGGTTTGAATGAGTGTCGGAACCGCCAGTAATACCGCTGCTGCGACATCCTCCGGGGCGCCGTCGTACCGGATCCATCGCTGGGGACGTATCCATCGGCCGTGGTAATGGCTGTACACTGCACGATCTGAGGTAGCCCGCCATGGCCTCAGTTCAAGCCCACCACCAAAGGCATCCATGACAGAATGGAGCGATGCGGCAGACACAAACGCGGCAGCTCCAACGGTAATAAGAGTTGGACTCAAAACAGCGGCGAGAAGTAATACTCCTGCACAGACCGTATACCAAACGGGAAAGTGAAGCGTCTGCCGGTGCGCCCCATAGAGGTCAAAGTCGGGAAACAATCCCCCGATTAAAGCGCCAGTGAGCGCGGGAGATGCGTATTCGGGGGCGAATACGATTGTCACGCTCGCAAGAGCCATTCCTGCCAGCGTATGTGTCGTTGCCATCATGTTTGAAAGGTGCCTACTGTATGATACTCCGGTTCTGCTTAGCAGCGTTTCGGCCTGATTCAACATTCCGAGTGAGGAAAGACGATGACACTATGGAATAGCCAGAGTCACTCGGCGGGTCGCAGAGTGTTTCCTATGTCAGCCTGTGATTCCCACAAGGCAGCATAGGCACCATCCTCGGCGAGAAGGCGATCATGCGTGCCTGATTCGATAATTTCGCCATCGTCCAATACGACGATGCGGTCTGCGGTCTGAATTGTCGACAATCGATGAGCAATGATGAATGCTGTGCGATCCTCAATAAGTCGGTTCAGACTCGATTGAATAAGCTCTTCTGTTTCTGTATCAACATCGGAGGTCGCTTCATCGAATATGATTATCTCAGGATCGTTAAGAATCGCACGAGCGATAGCCAACCGCTGACGCTGCCCACCGGAGAGTTTGATACCACGTTCACCAATCAGCGTGTCATAGCCATTCGGTAAGTCACTAATAAACTCATCTGCCTCCGCTGATTTCGCTGCCTCAACAATCTGTGAGCGAGTCCCTGACTGTGTTGTATCGTTATGCCACTCCGCATCTAAAATCTCATTGTCACCATATGCAATATTCTCAGCGACCGTTCCCGAGAACAAGTATGGATTTTGCTCAACGATGGCAATTGCATCACGAAGTCGCTCGATATCATACTGTCTGACGTCAACATTATCAACACGGACAGTGCCCTCGTCGGTGTCGTAGAATCGCGGAAGGAGCTTGAGTAGTGTCGACTTCCCCGCTCCTGTCGCCCCTGCCAATCCAATAGTCGTGCCTGCTGGGACTGTGAGGGAGATATTATGCAGTACCGGGTCACGATCACGATAGCTAAATACGACATCATCGAACTCAACAGTTCCCTCTACGTCAGCGGGTTTGATCGTCTCGGCTGGGGTTTGAATCGTTGGGTCCTTGCCGAGAATTCCGAAGACACGCTCAGCGCTTGACTTGGCGAGTTGATACTTGTTCGCTGATTTGCCGATACGCCGCATTGGTGAGTAAAGTCGGCGTAAGTAGAGGAAGAACAGTGCGAAAGCTCCTGCAGAGAGTGCATCCGACTGTCCGGCGATGATATCTGTTCCACCCAAATAGAGAGCAAGGACGAATACGATGCCAGTCGTTAATCGGAGTGCGGCGAAGAATCCACGCCTGATCCGGAGCGCAGCCACCTTCTCATCGTGGTATTGCTGGCTGTGTTCGGCGACGCGGTCTCGTTCAAATCCGTATCGATTAAACGACTTGATGACAGCTGTCCCGCCGATATTATTCTCCAAGCGGGTGTTCAGCCGCGCGACCGTCTCTCGTATTGATTTATACCGTGGTTCAATCCACCGCAGAAAAAGCCAACTTGCAACGCCAATTACAGGGACAGGTGTCAGCGCAATCAACGCCAGCTTCGGAGAGTACGTCCACAGAACAATAGAGATTCCCCCGACGGTGGCAATGACGCGTATCATTTGTCGAAATTCGGTGTTCAGGAACTGCTCGAGCCGGTTAATATCGCTATTGAGGATTGACATCATCCCACCAGTCTGATGCGACACAAAAAAATCCATAGAGAGATGTTGAATATGGTCATAGGTGTCATCTCGCAAGTCGCGTTGCACCTTCTGCGCGGTTGACTGGAGTAGGTATCGTGATGCGAATCTCGTCGCCGACCGAATAAGATACGCAATGATTGCAATGATGACTAACTGTTCGAGAATCGCAATTCTTGCAGGTTCTCCGCTGATCGATGCTGGTGAGAGAAGGCCAATATCCGAGAGCAGACCAGGATCGCCAGATTGGAGAATCACGCGATCGATTGCAGTTGCAACGACAATCGGCGGCACAAGCCGCGCGAATCGGGTCAAGAACGAAGCGAGAATACCAATCCCCAATCGCGGCCAATAGGGAAGGGCGTACTCAAGTAGACTGCGAATTGGATGGCCATCAAGATCCTCTCGGACGTCTTTGAAACCACCACTGTCCTGTGACATAATCGTGATTACATTCTGAGCTACTAATGCCACGTGTTCGACAGACGACTTCTAAAGTAACTCACGCTGTAATCTGATATCCTCTGTATATCTCACTCACCGTGTGGTGATTGCATACGAGTTATGTCTCTGTGCTGAGAGTGATAGTGTGGTTAATATCATCACACTCACACTCTTCACAGGCAAGGCTAATGTTCAATACACTCACTTCGATGGTGTCTTTGAATTTGCTCTCGGAGGTCAGATATGCTTCGATATTATGAATGTGTCTCGTGTGGAATCGTCACAGCGGATATCGAGTCCCCTCCGGTCTGTAGCCAATGCGGAACAGCGCAGTTTGAACCAATCTCAGTTGTCTCTGAGAACGCTTCCTACTTTGCCAGCGACCTACAGAGAGCGAGGGAGAGTGCCCCAGGGCTTGACCCCGATTAAGTTTCGTGTGAGTGCGAAACCATACAGTCATATCGAAAAACAATTTACGCCAGCGGCGCCCCGATATCCTTCCAATGGCGTTGCAAAGCGGCGAGAGGGGCTTGCCACGAGCCCACAACCACAAGGTAACTTGCGATGAGGTAACTGAGTAGGTGATACCTCCCTTACCCACTCATGTCTCATTGTTTCTGAGAATGCTACTGCGGCGTTGCTTCGAGGCAGTGACATTCGATGTGAACGTCGACATCGAGTTTCAATCGGTGATAAAGAGCATCACATGATGACGCGCTCTAAATCGAGCGGACCAGCTCGCCGGACGATTGCTCGAATTGGACACTCTGTATTTGCAAGATTATCTGACGCACCATCGAATACGCACAGTGCTGCTTGCTTGCCAGGTTCAATCACCCCCCGATTTAGACCGACAGCTGCTGCTCCAGCTTGGGTTGCCATCTGGAGAACTTCTCGGTCACTCACATCGAATGTTTTGGCAGTGTAGGCCATCTCACGGAACATTGAGGGTGAGTTCAGCATCACATTGTCAGTACCCAGTGCAACCTCTGTATAATCCCGGAGCTTTCGAATAGGCGGCTTACCGACGTCAAGAACAAGATTCGCCCGTGGACACACAGCGACTGGGATATCCAGTTGAGAAACACGCTCAAGATGCTCTTCAGTCACATGGATCATGTGCACGAGCAAATCTGGATCCAAGTCCAAAGCGGGGTGAATATCGCTTGCATCTGGCTCTCCAGCATGAATTGCAAACGGTACCGCCTCTTCAGTCGCAGCATCTCGGTGGGTATGGAATTCCGCATCGTTTGCACCACTGGCTCCATATCCGTCTGCAATTTGAAGCACATCTGGGTCGCCACTCCCAAAAATAAACGCATCAATATCGATCTCACTCGCTGCCTCACGAAGGAGCCTCGTACCGTCAACTCCGGACTCTCGAAAGTCCAGAAATGCTGTCGTTCCGGTTTGTTTCATAAATCGCGCTGTTTGTCTCATTGCCCGTATCGCAGCCGTGTCCTCTACAGCTGCCAGTCTGTTATGTTTCAGACTGTCTGGTGGCGCAACTGCCTCTTCAAGATCGAGGCCGACTGCAGCCTCTTTGGCGACCGAGTCACCAATGTGTGTGTGGGCATTGACAAAAGCCGGTGCAATGATCTTGCTTGAATCGGTTTCACACGTCTCAACAGCATCAATATGATTGCTCTCAATGACGACACGGCCCTCGCGTGGCGTCAATGACTCACCAGCAAGAATCGTTCCTTCGAGTGTATGCATGATGTTATATCTACGTGCTCCTCTCGTACTACCAATTCATTTCACCCAGGCTGGTTTATGAATACCGGGTCACTGTGACAACTGTGATACTGTGTACAACCGGTACAAAGCGACTGCCCTTGGGGTGAGCTCACAAGCGCTTGACGATCATAATTAGATGGGGGTGACAACGTGTGTCCAAATTGCGGCTGAGTCAGAACCAATATACTCTGAGATACAAATTGCTTGGATACATGGTTAATCCTCTCGACTCCAACACGAACGACACATCAACAACCCAATCCAGCTCACAAACGCTGGCTGCAGTCGCACGGCGTGAGCAACCTGCTGAGACTGTGATTAAAAACGCGAGCATCATTAATGTACACACCGGAGAACTTCGCCATAATCGGAGTTTGCTTATTAGTAACGGGCGCATTGCCGCCGTTACCGAGACAGGTGTTGGAGAGGCTGCTGAGCAATCGACCATCATCGACGCTAAAGACGAAATTCTTGCACCTGGATTTCTGGACACACATGTTCACTACGAATCGAGTATGGTTACAGCGACTGGATTCTGTCGCGGTGTCGTCCCAACTGGGACAACCGGTGCGTTCATGGACCCTCACGAAATTGGTAATGTACTCGGACTGAAAGGAATTCGTCAGTTACTCGATGAAGCCGCGAACCTCCCATTGAAGACATTTTGTACCATCCCATCGTGTGTCCCAGCGGCACCGGGTTTCGAGGACGCGGGTGCAGAGATTGATACTGCAGATATCGAGCGTGCTCTTGGGTGGGATGATGTCATCGCACTTGGAGAGATGATGAATTATCCTGGAGTCATCGATGGGGATGATGAGGTACATACAAAATTAGCAGCAACGCATGCTGCCAGTCAACGTGCCACAGGACACTTTGCGAGCAGAGAAACCGACGCTAATCTGGATGCGTACGTCGCCTCAGGAATCTCCTCGTGTCACGAATCCGTGCGAAAGCAAGAGGCTCTTGCCAAGCTTCGTCGGGGTATGTGGACAATGCTCCGACAAGGCTCTGCCTGGAAAGATATTCCAGAGACAATACGATCAATTACAGAGACCGATGTCGATACGCGACATCTCTTGCTTGTCAGCGACGACACACATCCAGACACGATTACCGAAAAGGGACATCTTGACCGGGTTCTACGGGTTGCTATTGCTAATGGCCTCGATCCAATTACCGCTGTCCAGGCAGTCACAATCAACGCTGCAGAGTATTATGGTGTCGATGAAGATCTGGGAGCGCTCTCCCCAGGGAAAATTGCAGACATTGTTTTTCTTGATGAGCTATCGAGCATTGACGTGTCTCGTGTCATGATTGATGGGTCAATTGTTGTTGAGGATGGCACTTGGACCAATACAGACGCGTTACCGAGCAAGGAGGAGCACACGGATGCTGTTCACGAAGCGTTCCCCCCAGCAGCACGCGATACCGTCAAACTGGACAAGCCAACTCAAGAAGTATTCACAATCGACGCCCCAGAGGGTGCAAAAAGGGTGGAAGTGGCCGCCATTCAGGTTGAGGAAAATCAGGTTCCGACAAAACAGATCTCTGCGGAATTAGATGTTCATAATGGGACTGTCGATATCAAGCCTGGTATTTCAAAGGCGGCCGTCTTGGAGCGACACGGTGGTGATGGCTCAGTCGGCCGCGGGTTTATTAGTGGATTCGGATTTGACCGTGGTGCCGTCGCCTCAACAGTTGCCCACGACAGCCACAATCTCCTTGTCGTTGGCAAAAATGATATAGATATGACACACGCAGCCACAAGAGTCATGAAACTTGACGGGGGGATGGTTGCAGTCAATAATGGCGATGTGTTGGCTGAGGTACCACTTCCGATTGCAGGAGTGATGAGCGATCAACCACTGTCGACAGTTACTGAACAAGTTCAACAGCTTGAGTCTGCGTGGGCTGAGCTTGGCTGTTCGCTTGAATCTCCGTTCATGACAATGTCTCTACTGGCCCTTGCAGTCATCCCAGAACTCCGACTCACGAATCGTGGGCTTGTTGATACGGTTGAGTTTGATATTATCGATCCAATACGTCGGCACTGGTGATATCGGAGGATAAACTCTGAGTGGTCTGGACATAATAATTGTGGCATACCGTTGACACGATATTTCGACTATATTGTCAAGACCCCGTCCTCAACTCAAGCCTCGGGGTATCCGCCTCGACCGCCGATGAACTTGAGTGTCTGATCCAGAGTGTGAGTTAATTCGATGGCAGATACTGACGATGCGTCTGATGTAACAACGAATATACCACCCCACCACATAGTATATATATGGCTGGCACTTCATCCTCAGCGACGGACTCGGCCACTGAAACTGGCGATGAAGATGGTGTTCCGACCCAAGGAGAGGTCGTTCCTGAGCGGTTTTCCTCAGATGAGGTGTTTCAGCGGATTGTTGCCGACGCGGACCACGAAGTTACATCCTCAATTCGCGAGTTGTTCTTCAGTGCCCTTGCAGCGGGCTTTGCAATCACAATCACGTTTTTAGTCTATGCATCAATGTCAGCTACTAGCGAGAGTCGCCTCGTCGCTGTCATACTCTACCCGCTCGGATTTATTTATATTATTATCGGCGGATATCAGTTGTATACAGAGAACACTCTCCCTCCAGTGGCGCTAACCCTCGAACGATTAGCTTCGGTTCCGACGTTATTACGACACTGGGTCATTGTCCTGACGGGCAACTTCCTCGGTGGGGGTCTCGGTGCGTTAGCATTGGCGTATGGAGGCGTGTTTGATCCTGCGACAACGGCTGTTGCTATCGATATTGCTGAGAAGGGGGTTGCAACACCAATCAGTCACCTCTTTTTTAAAGCAGCATTCGCTGGTCTGATTGTCGCTGGCGTCGTCTGGATGGACTTCGCAGCTCAAGAAACAATTTCTCGGCTCGTTATCGTGTATATCGCCTTTTTAGCGATTCCACTGGGGAATCTATTTCATGTTGTTGTTTCGTTCACTGAAGCAGTTTTCTTAGTCGCTCATGGAAACCTGTCAATTCTTGTCGGTCTCACCGATTTTATTCTCCCTGTATTAGCAGGCAACACACTCGGTGGTGTTTTACTTGTCACTGTTGTCAACTACTATCAAACAAGTGAGCGCCGGCTTGAAGTTGACCAGTTCGAAAATGTCCGCCGACTTGCGTCTCGCGAGATGCTTTTGGGAAACGTAGCAGGGCGATCATATGTCCCTGTTATCGATACACTCGGCGACTTTGCGCGTGATCCTGATAGCTTCCGTGTTCTTGTCCCGATTGCTAACCCTCAGACCGAAGAGGAACTGATTTCACTCGGTTCAAGACTCGCCTCAACCCGAGAACAAGGGAAGGTCCACGCTCTTCATGTTGTACAGGCGTCGAAAGATCTCATCCTTGACCCCGAACATGATCGTCGCGATGCGATTACTGAGCAGTCCGAGCAAGCTATGGATGAGCTTGACCGGTTTGCTTATGAATACGATGTGGAGTATGAATCTTCAACAATCGTCTCGCCGCGATCATTTGAAGAAATCTTTGACTTTGCTGCTCGCACTCGGCCTGATGTCGTCGTGATGGGATGGGGAAAACAAAAATTGTGGAATAGTGCCCGAGCCGAGCGGCCACTCGACGAGCTCACTAATCGACTTCCCTGTGACTTTTTGATCGCCAATGATCGAAACTTGGATTGCTCAGAAATCCTGCTTCCAACTGTCGGCGGTCCAGACTCGGACCTGAGTGCAGAAGCAGCAAGAGCACTTACAGAGACAAGTGACTGCTCAGTTCGGCTGTTGAACGTGGTCGATGATCCAACAGAGCGTGAACAGGGCGAACAATTTTTGAAGGAATGGGCACATGAACACGATCTTGAGGACGCGACGCGAATCGTTGACGACTCCGGTGATGTTGAGCGGGCAATCAAGCGCGAGGCTCAGTCGGCGACTCTGATTATGCTTGGGGCGACTGAGCGCGGCCTTCTCTCACGGCTCATTTCTGACTCGCTACATATGCAGGTGATAAACGAGGTCGATGCTGGCGTCATACTCTCAGAGCGCCCTCATGACCGTTCATTCACTCAGCGTCTCATTGGCCGCGGCCGCCGTAACCAATAATTTGATTGATATTCCTCTTGCCGGGGTCTGTGTCAAGACACTGAAGTGGCTCGTGCTGGGTTTCCTCACACCATTCACATCCGCGCTCGCAACCGTTCTGTGCTCTCTACACACGAGCAACTCGCTTCGAGGTGGTAATTATCATTGGTGTGACCGTACACCGAACACAGTCCTCGTGCATTCCGTTCCGACATCAACTCCGCGTCGATACCCTCAGCTTCTGTCTCGTAGTCCAAAAGTGCCGTGAAACGGTCGAACATGCACTCATGCAAGGATGCCGCGGTCACTCCAATTTCTTCGCCACTCTCGTTCCCACAGATACCATTCACGACAAGCACCCCGACACACTGTCCAACGTATCTCTCCACGACTGTTTCGAAACTTTCACAATTGCGTCCAGCAGCCAGTCCGCGTCCACTCAGAAGCGGTGGCGTTGCCGGATGAAGATTTGTTGCACTTGAGATTCTTCCTCATGAGGTGGAATTCGTCTTTTTTAGTTCCGCCAGATAGGTAATCGAGCACATTCTCGCGCCTTTAGGCGCCGGGGGAGGTCAATTCCTCGGGTTCTTCTTCCTGGAATGTGAATCGTGAGGAGGGCACAGGGCCATATTCTCTCTTAGCAAGGAGTCGTTCAGATCATCAGTCGTATCGTCTCCTCTTCGCTCACTACTCGCTCACTTCGTCGCGGCTTTTCGTATTATATTGGATTGAGATAAGCGATCCATTCAGGTAGTTCTACGATCTTAATTTTCACTGAAGATAGCATGGACGTGTTCCGGAAAACTGCAGATGCCGTGCTTGTATTCTTCCTACTGTGTAGTTTCCTCGGCGGGTCGGCGACAGCTATCGATCTGAACTCAGCCAATGTGGACATTCAGGCTGTCAGCGTTAATAACACGACGACAGACTCAATCCCGACTGGCAGTGAACTCGAGGTCACTGGCGTCACAAATCGGAATCCAGATAATACCGCCATCCTTGTCGAGTTCCGTGCAGTGAACGGCGAGAGGACTCGATTCGCAAATGATGAATCATGGGGAACCGATGGAGTCTGGCGAGCAGTCATCAACCTTACTGATGTGCCACCAGGTGAGTATCGAATCGAAGCAACTGATGGGAATGAAGTCGATATTCGGCGTATCCAGGTTGTCCCCGCTAACATCGACCAGACTCCGACTCCCGTAGTGACTACTCCTGGGTCAACGATAGAACCGGCACAGACAGCATCATCACCAGAGCCAACTGCAGTCCCATCACCAACTCCCTCATCAACATCATCACCAACCCCAGCACCAACGACATCAGTTGGCACTTCTGGATTTGAGGCCATCATCACTATCCTGTCGGCTGGTATCATATGCATACTTCTTCAATACCGCTGTGGGTGAGCGCTTTTATACTCACAGTGAGTCCATAACTGGCATGAGCTTCGTCATCGTCGGATATGGGCGAGTCGGAACTCGAACAGTTCGTATTCTTCATGAGGAAGGCCACGCGGTCACGGTGGTCGAGACCGATGTGGATAAGATTACGCGAGCGCGAGAAGCGGGACATCAAGTTATCGCAGGAGATGGAACTGATCAGGCAGTACTACAAGATGCAGGCTTAGATTCAGCCCTGGCAGTAGCAGGGTTGACTGGTAATCCCATCTGTAACTATCAGGTCTGCCAGCATGCATCTGAGGCTGGATGTCGAACAGTAATGCGAATAAGCGAGGATGTTCCCGAGGATCAGTACAACAAGTATTCCTCAAACGTTGATGAATTAGTCTATCCTGAACAATTAGGAGCAGCCGGCGCCAAAACTGCATTATTGGGTGGGAGTTTTAACGCACTAAGCGAACTCACAGCAGGGCTCAGGCTGATCAGCTTAACTATCCCAGAGGATGCTCCAATCATCGACAAGACAGTCAACGAGATTGATTTTGGTTCGACTGCTCGTGTCTACGCACATGGCCCCGCTGGCGAATCGATGACCATCCCACGCCCGGGTCAACAGATCGCGAGTGGTGACAGGGTAGCCTTAGTTGTTGAACAGGAATCAGTTGAGTCAGCGAAGCAGGCATTACTTGGCGAGTGACTCACAGACTTGTTTCCAGATGACTGTCTGGCATTCAGCAATTCTGCGAGTGACGTGAGCAGAATCGTTCACAAATGAACTCTTCGCGCTTTGAGAGAAGAGCCTCCTATCCTCAAGCGGTGTCGCCTTGGAAGGTATCTTATTAGTTGTTGGTAATACGATTTCTTTATTCAGACTACACCGCGAATATCTGTCGGGCGATTCATCATCGTTCATGGATTCACTCATAAGCGTGATCACTCCTTCCTCTCCGATTCTTGATCCTGTTCGCTGAGGGGCTTCAGCCGCAGTTCTCGCTGTATCGGGAGTGTGAGCCGACCCGCTGGAGGCCGTTCTTCGCGGTCTCCACGGGCGGTCGCCGAGGTACTTCACGACCTGACCGTGATCGACCGTCTCCAGTCGGAACATCTCGCGTTGCTCCAGTATCTTCTCCTCGCGGAGCCGGAGATCGTCGCGGTTCTCCGCCCACCACCACGCGATGGTGCGGTCGTTCACCTCCGGATACTCCGACGCCAGGACGAACGGCGTCACGAGTTCGATCAGGTACGTCTCCGCGCCTTTGAGCCGCGAGTAGTCCAGTTCGTCGAGGTCAATCATCTGTGTGTCCTTCAGCTTGACCTCGCCGTAGCCGCAGTTCCGCTTGCCGCCGAACTGGAGACCCTCCAGTACATTCTTGCCGAGCGGGAGCACCGCCGGGTCATCAGCGTGCAGGTAGGCGTAGACGTACCACTTTGTGGTCTGCTGCTGCTTTCGCTGGTCTTCTCGGTGGCCCATGATGGTCTCATGAGCGAGCACCGGGTGGCCGCCCTGGACGCGGAGGTCGTGCGTATTCAGCGCGTCCCGGGCGCGAGTATCCAGCAGCCACGGGTGCATCGCCTCCCGCCGGATGAACAGGTCGTCGTAGGCCTCCACGTCGGGGAGGCCACTCCCGAGGGAGGGGCGGATACCCGACTGCGTGTGTTCCTCCGGGAACGTCCCGAACTGGCCGGGCACGAAGACGCCGTGACTGGCCGACACCGCCGCGTGCGTCTCGGAGGTGTTGACCGAGCGCGTGCAGGATGGCGTTCCCCGAGACGGAGTACGGGTGACCGATGTAGTCCATCCGCAGCTCCCACAGGACTTGCTGAATCTCTGTCATCGGTCGGGCCTCCATTCAGCGTAATCCTCGACGTACTGGAGCGCCGTGCTCCAGGACTGCATCCGCCGAAGGTTGGCATCAAGCGTCATGTCGTACTTGTCGTGGTCGATATCGAGCGGATGCGCCGTCAGGCGACTCCACGCCGACGCCCACGACCGCCACGGACGACTCCCGAGGCGAGCGGAGGGCCGTCCATCGACCTCAGCGTCGATGTGGAACGCGAAGCGGTCGCTGTCGAAGACCGTACGGAACGGAACGACCTCGCCCGCCGAATCGACGATGAGCCGGAGATCGGCGAACTCGTTCCCGGCGCGGTAGTTGTCCAGCAGCGCTGCCACGAGCAGCGTGTGGTACTTCAGGCTCGTGTACGGGTGATACACCGACTCGCGCGGCGGCCACGTCGGATGCCAGTCACTGCTCGTGTGCAGTCTTAGCCTGTTCGACGGCAAGCAGGTCGCGGAATTCGCTCTTGATTGTCGCCCGCGAGAACTTGCCAGGGTCGTAGGCGGTCTCGCCGGTGAGCAGGGAAAGCCGGGAGTAGTCGTCGTGGGTCGGGACAGTCTGCTTCTGCTTCTGCTGAGGCCGCGAGAGCGCCGCTGCATCGCCGTCTGCACCCTCGGGAACCGACTGGTTCACGGGAACACCAGCGAACTCTTCGCGGGCCTCACCGTGGCTCTCGCCGGTGAACTTGTGGGCGTCGTGCCGGAAGGCGGCGAGATCGCGGGCGTCGTCAGGATCGAGTCCGGTGCCAACCTCGACGTGGGGAAAAATCCATCGGAGCCCGGCGCCGCTCCAGCCGGTGTTTTCATGCTGCTCGATCAACTCCGCAAGACCGAGGTCGGCTTCGATGTTCTTGGCGTCCGACTCGGCTTCCGTGCCGGAATCCTGAACTCCGGCAGATGTCTTCAGTGACATGCTTCGTTGGTCTCCAGCGAAGCACGGTTCGGCGTGTTTCCGCACGCCCTGGCCACCCTCTGACCGTCGTCCCGCGGCTTTCAGTCACATCTATGCGATGCTCTTGGAGTGAATGTTTGCATATGTGTGAATGTTTTCCTGTAGGTGAATCCCAAAGGTAGATAGAACGGTAAATGGAAGTGGATGTGTCCAGATAGGCAAACTAAGATGGCGCGGACGCGAGCACTCCTCACGGAGCGTGACCGAGAATTGCTCGCAGAAGACGATGGTAGTAACCGCCGGTATCAGGCTATCTCGGAGATCCGGTCACGAATTACGGAGGAAATGTCAACAGATGTTGAGGTGTTAGAAGAGAACCATCTGCAATTACTCAAGGAATTGCGGGAAGTCGTCTGCAAGAATAACTGATACGGCCATATATTGAAAACGTGGGTTGGAGAGCTAATAGCTTAAAACAGCAAGAAAGCATACATAAATATGATGATTAACTCGGTATTACAGCAATATCAATCGAAGCTCTCGGTTCTATTAGTGGTTTACCTCCGGGGACGGTGACAGCAGCTACAGTTGTCATGTCAGCCGCAGATTCTGAAACTTCTCCAATGGAAACTGATATACTTGAACCAATTTCGAATCTCAGTCCAAAAGAAAGAGAAGTTCTCATTGCTGCTGCTGAGAATCTCGCTAAGACAGCAAAATCTGATTATCCAGACGCATCAGATAAGGAGTCCATGGAGTTTGGGATGATGGACTCCCATCGAATCTCGGCAGTTCGCAAACGGGCAGTTGACTCGGTGTTTGTCTCATCAAAAGCGAAGCCCGTGGAAAACGGAACCGACACAAAATAATCAGGGAACTCTGAGTCGATCGGAATGGGAGTAACGGGGGCCACTCCCATCGGCACGTCGGTCCTGAACCCTCACAGAACAACCAACCGCTTGCGCGGGAAGCCCACGAGCTGACTCGTGGGTGGATGTCACGTGCAAGTGGTTCGGGAGACGACCTCGAAATCATCACGGAACTCGAAAGCTTCCGAACAAAGCCGAGACATTCGCCTTGCTCACATGGAAAGCGACTTGCACGCAGACCGTGGGAGATATCGATCTTATCATCAACGGTTTCTAAGGGGACGGCCCTTACACCACAAGACGGAGTCACGACCGTCTAACACTTACTCCCGATACGGCGAGAACTGGAGGTGAAGCCCCTCGGCGAACAGTATCAAGAACCAGAGATGTGACGACTGACTGGCCACCAATGAAACACCAGAACCAGCATGAATCGGGCGCAAAAAATACAGGCGGCTGAATCAAGAAATCGTATTACCAACAACTGGTAATCACATATCATGGCACGTTGGGACGTCTTATTTGAACTGATTACTGATGGACCATCCTCACAAGCTCTTACGACACGTCTTGCTGCCTATCGAGATGCTCGTGAAGCACCACCAATGGCACCTCCAGAATCGCCGCCACAATCGCAGAGCCCGGTAACGATTGTTCCTGACGCCGATGTGCTCGCTGCTGATCTGTTCGGCGTGGGGGCTGCGCGCAAAGCGCTTGATCCGTTTCGGAGTCATCAGTGGCTACAAGTCTACAGTAGCCCCGTGATCCTGAGCGATGCGGATGCTCTTATATCGTACTTTGGCGACGAGTTACTCGCTTCAGCATGGAAGCACCGCGCTCGTGACTGGGTACACCTGGAGAATCATCATGAGGATGACCACCCTGCGCTTGCATGTGCATATCGAAGTGGAGCACAACACATACTCTCTCTTGACCAGCAGCTTCTCTCTGCCGGGGCTGGAGCACACTTAGGAAGAAAACTCTCGATAAGCGTTCGTGAACCGGAGGCGTTTGCGAATCTATTCGAACCAGCGAGTTTCTACGCGCTCGTTCACGATGATGAGTACTGCGGCCCTGATAGCAACCCTCATGACTAAGCGTTTGATGATGTCGGATTTGGTTGGGTACCGGACTCTCACTGATTTGTGTCGGGTCAATACTCACTGGCAAACCATGTGCTGAATGCTTCAAGTGCACGTCCACGATGTGATAGCGTGTTTTTTTCTTCAGGCGTCATCTCAGCCAATGTGTGCCCATCAACCTCAAAAATCGGATCGTAGCCAAACCCTTGATCTCCACGTTGGGAGACGATTTTACCTTTAACACTGCCTGTGAATACGTGTGCGGATTTGGTCTCGGTTGAGTCCGTATTGACTCCTTCACAGAACGCAAGCGCGCAACGGAAACTCGCAGTCCGAGGAGGGGATAACTCTCTCTCAGCCATTCGTTGGACAGTATCAATACCCACTGATTCCTCAACGAATGCAGAGTAGGGGCCAGGAAACCCATCAAAACCATCGATAAATAAGCCAGCATCATCAACGAGCACTTTCTTATTGGTGACACGTGCTGCCTCACGCGCTCCCGCAGCGGCGATTGGACCCAATTCATCGGCCTGAATCTCCGTGTAATCAAACTCAAACTGCTCAACGGAGTCCAAATATGCTTTTGCTTCACGTACCTTTCCCTCATTAGTCGTCACATACTGCAACATACAGCACATTTACTGGGTCACCACATTAGCCGGTTCGATTTTTCGACTCAGTCCACAACGACTTCGACTGGCTGACTATCAGATTCTTCAGATTGATCTTCGTCGATGTCATCGCCGCTCCGCTCTTGATACAGTAAGACTCCAACAACGCCGAGGACTATCCATGAGCGCCAGTTCGCCAGGTTAAGTGTATATCCAATCCCGAATGGCTTTTCGACCAGCATCTTCTCGCCAGGTTGCCAGAGCGCAGACACCAAGCGACCAATCGATGGTCGCTCGAAATTGAATGGGATGCCCAGAATATCGCCTTGCTTTGTCTCTTCTTCATCCATACAGGAGGTACTCAGTTTATGATTAAATCGGTTTGGCTTCACTGATACCGACCGCGAGAGTCAATTTGATGTCGTCGTGAAAGGACATCCTCAGATCCAATCTCCCGATATCCATCCTCACATGCGGTAAAAAGCGCTTGAGCGTCATCTGTCGCGCCGCGGAGGCTCTGTAGGAACACATGTAGATCCATAGCGTGGTCCTCTTCATGCTCAGTGTAATATCCGAGTCCAAAGTCAATGAGATACGTCTGTTCTGATGCTGCCCGAACGTTTCGTACTGTCGGATCGCCGTGTACGAACCCAGCGGTATGGATTTGTGCAAGATGTTGGCCGACAGACCGACACCGATCAGTATCTATCGCATGAACTAAATCACATTCACCAACTCTCTCAAGTGTCAGTGTGGTTGCGACCGGGTCAATATCATAGATGACCGGTGTTGGCACACCTTCTCGTCTTGCTGCTGAGGTCAATCGAGCCTCAGCTCTCAGCCGTTCTTGACGCAGTCGCGTGTCAAGCGTCGGATGGCGGTACTCTTTGGTAATACGGTGTTTTTCGACCGTCTCCTCACCAATCTCGACTGTCGCTTCTGCCCCCCGAACAGCACCTGCAGTGGGGCTGAATTGCGTGTCTGAACGATCACCACGCCGCCATGAGGCGCGGACAGTATCTGGCCGTGCGCCTGGGTCGACAGCCGAGTCGGAGAGTGGAGTCGTTTGGTCTGCGGCAGCCATCATCGCACCGGTGACGGCGATCATTCCTGCATTATCTCGCAATAATTCTGCGGATGGCACATACAGCGATGCCCCGCGTGCGTCACACATCGCTTGAAGCATCGACTGAAGTCGATTATTCTGGCCGACGCCACCGCCTAAAACAAGCTCATTATTCCCTGTGACAGAGAGCGCCCGCTCAGCCACCTCGGTGAGCATTGCAAAGATTGTTTCTTGTAGTCCTGTACATACATTCTCGGGTGGTGTTCCAGTGTCAACTGCATCTTTCGCTGCTGACATGATCCCTGAGAACGAGAAATCCATTCCCTTGACGACATATGGAAGCTCCACATATTCTCCCTCCTTCGCGGCCGATTCGACTTTTGGTCCTCCTGGATGGGACCAGTCAAGATGCCTGGTAAACTTGTCGATTGCATTTCCGACACCTGTATCCATAGTTTCACCCAAGATGCGGTATCGACCATTGTGATAGCCGAGAAGATGTGCGTTCGCTCCTGACGCGTTGAGACACACTGGAGAATCAAACCCTGACTGGTGACGGCCAATCTCGAGATGTGCAATCATGTGATTTACTCCAACTAATGGCACCTCAAGCGTCTGTGCTAGCGTCCGTGCAGCCGTGCCGACGATACGAAGACATGGTCCCAGTCCAGGACCCTGTGAATACGCAACGGCATCAATTTCCGAGAGGGCGTACCCCTCGGTGATCACCTGTTGGAGGGTCGTTTCGATCGCTGCCGGTAGTGCAGTGCTCATGTGTTCGGCTGCTTCTCGCGGATGGATGCCACCCTCTGCAGGGACATACGGGTCAGAGTGTATCCGAATCGTCTCTGTTTCTGTCTCGTAGAAAGCAGCACTTGCTGCCCATGCAGTCCCCTCAATTCCGACAACAAGCATCGAAAAAAGATCTATGGTGGTCGTGTCGTCGGCTAAACTTCCTCAGCCGACAGATCACCATCTTTTTCGATATCGATTTTGTTCCGCTCAAGCATATACTCTTGCTCGACATCTTTTGCGAAGCTTGCTTCATCATAGACTTTCGCGTAGCCAATTGTTGTCCGCATACCGAATTTCGTGTCGAGTTCGTGAATGACGACTTCGTCTGATTCTTTATTCAGCATTGCTGCTAAACTATCTCGCACTGAAAGACGTGAAGGTGTTGCCTCGTCGTGTGTCAATTTAAATCGAACATCAGTTCGATGTAACATGGGATTTGGGTCCTCTGAGAGAATATTAATTTCCATATTTCAGTTACCAGACATCCTTTTGGGGCGAATAAAACAATTTCGAAGCTGAGGACTCAGGTCGCCGCAGCTAGCTTTGAGAGTGCTTTCTCGACATCTCCTTCAAAAAGATGGAATAACGACCGAGCTTTGGATTTAGCCGCACTGTCAACAGATACACGAACCATACCTTCGCCTGGTTGGCCATAAATTACTGTTGCTCCCTGTGGGGCGGCAATTAATGCCGGTAGTGCAGCCAAGTCCTCTTCGCCATCAACGACGATTGTCGTTTGTGATGTCGTCTCAAGAGCTGTCGTGACCGCATTGAGTAGGGAATGTGTGAGTTTCCCAGGTGGATTTTCAGCCCTGAGGCGATTGGGTAGCTCCTCAAGTGCGGTTTCTATTTCAGGGGCGACTGCACTCCGTTCGGTGAGTCCGTCGATAATTGCAACGTCAGGTTCACACGTGGAGGTTGTCAGTTCGTAACTGACGATATCACCGACAGCAATGAGTGGCCACGTCGACTCTTTACATACGCGATTCACATCAGTAAGCACCGGTCCAATCGGGCTTTTGAATGCTGCACGACGCTCTGGTGGTAGCGACAGCATACCAGTGTTAGCGTACCTTCAACGCATACCCACCGGGCTCACTCACGTTCATTTCATTCGCAATCTCTGACTCGATTGGGTGTGGAATGACGACGTATCCTGCCCAGTCTTCCGTGAGACTACTTGAGCCGCAGCTGGTACACGCCTGAGAATCTGAATCATTAATATAATGACACTCTCGGCAGGCGAGGCGGCTCTCAGCCATTTACTTCCCCTCCGCCCCTGCTTCGGTTGCTGCCCTTTGAGCCTGTCTCTCAGATTTCAGCCAGCCGTGTTTTCCAAGTCCTGGCTGTTTCGCTGTGAGTCCAATCTTTGAATCACGCGGATTGCGTTCATCAATGCTCTTTGTCACCACACGGACCCGAACAGAGTCGCCGACTCCAAGGGTTCGATTTGATTCTGTCGAGGCAAGTTGTTGATTTTCACTATCGTATGCAAGGTACTCATCAGAGATCTGTGAGACGTGAAGCAATCCATCAACCGGGCCGATCCCAACGAATGCACCAAATTCGACTACTTCGACGACTTCCCCATCAACGACCTCCTGCATCGCCGGGTCAAATGTGATTGCGTCGAACTCAGCATCATAATACACCCCTGCACGTCCCGGTAAGACCGTCCCCTCGCCGATATCTTGTACAGTGATGACGCTGACGACACTTCCAACGTCTTCATCCATTCGACCTTCTAATTTCTCTTGCAAAAGCCGTTTGACACGCTGTGGTGTCACATCTGCAAGATGCTCCGGAGGCACCTCGACTGTGTCTGTGAGTCGTACCCGTTTATACATGTGTTATGGTTCTGTTATCTCCAATGTGTTTCGCCCCCTTATACCGATTACGTGTATCCCGCGTGCAAGCAATCGGTCGCGGAGGGATCGGTCTTCCGTCGCAACGAACGCATCTTCGGTGGTTGCAATTTCAACGACTGCATCGTCTGCGTATGTGGCTGTTGCCTCCACAAACTCCCCTCGATCAGCCAGGTCGCGGCCAACCTGTGCCGCTTTCGCCTCTTTACCAGCGCCCGAACGCAGTGACTCCAGTTCGGCAAGAACCGAGCGTGGGATCAAGAGTCTCGGATCCGCTTCAAATAGCCGTTGAAGTTCATCGAACAGACGCACGTTTCGCTCAACCGGCAACATCAACGCGTTCGTATCCAAAACCACCGTCACCATCCTGAATGTTTCGTTTTCTGTTGACGGCCTGTCTCTATTCCAGTGTTCCAATACCGATTAATCGCCAACGTGCGCCAACACGACGGTTGATAGCGATTTTGGCTCCCGATTCAGCACAGACGGGCCGTTTCAGAGAGATCTCGGCTTCACCGTCTCGCGCGCTAGTTACCGCACCAACAGTTGTTGCAGTGCCAACTGTTAACATTAGTGGTTCACCGGTCGATATCTCTTCTATCTCATCACCGTCATCACCAACGACACGTTTGAGTAGTTCGATCGACATCGTAAATGCCTCTCTTGTTGGAGGCAGTGACCCCCGCTTGCCAGCAATCTGGCCGGCCAGCGCGTCGCCCTTCGTCATACTGGGGTCAAGACCAGTTCCAACACCACAGAGTCCACCAGGCGATACGACATCAACCTGCTCACCGCCGGCCTGTAGCGATCGAATCTCTGTTTGGATTGGCTCCCAACTGGACTGGCCCTCTGATTCAGTTTCCTGTCCGGGGCGAAGTTCAATCTTATCCCCAACTTCGAGACGTCCTTTAGCGACTGACCCGCCAATAACTCCTCCAGAGAGATTTTCCCAAGTCGTTCCTGGGCGGTTAATATCGAATGATCGAGCTGCATAGAGTCGTGAGTCCACCTGTGAGTTTCGTTCAGGAGTTGGTATCTCTGCCTCGATGGCCTGAATAAGGAGGTCGATATTCACTTGCTGCTGCGCACTTACCGGAACGATAGGTGCATCTTCAGCAACGGTTCCCTCGACGAACGACTCGATTTGTTCGTATGAGTCGATCGCGCGGTCACGGTCAACCAGATCAATTTTATTTTGTGCGATAACAATATTATCGATTCCAATAATATCCAATGCCATCAGGTGTTCCTTCGTTTGCGCCTGAGGAACGTCTTCAGTCGCGGAGACAACAAGGACGGCACCGTCCATGATTGCAGCCCCTGATAGCATCGTTGCCATCAGTGTCTCATGTCCGGGCGCATCAACGAATGAAACGGTTCGTTCGATACTGGTCGTTTCGCCATCTGGGCCAGTCTCCTCAACTGTGTAACTTTCCGGTGGGTCCAGATCAGGAACAGTTCGAAAGGTCGCGTCAGCATAACCCAATCGAATGGAGATACCGCGTTTCATTTCCTCTGAGTGCTGATCAGTCCACGAACCTGACAGCGCCTGTACAAGCGTCGTCTTTCCATGGTCGACGTGACCGACCAGTCCGATATTCACCTCCGGTTGTGGTATGTTTGGTGTCACTAGTAACCTCCTAAGGAAGTAATCTTAAATTGAACTGGTCTCGTGCGAGTCATAAAGTTGCTGTTCTGGCCTTCCGCTCGGATAATAGCTCCGCTCAGTCACTCAAGGCGCGGTTGACACTCCGTGCAACTGAACGGGCCCGTTCAGCAAGCTCCGGCGGTATATCACCATCATCAACAGACATCTGTAGCTCATCCTCATCGACGGTCGTGACTGATCCATCTGGGTGCTTAATGACGTCAATATGTAAATCGACGTAACGAACCGCACTTGGGAAACACTCCACAGGCGTGCAAATGTTGAGATATGTTCCTTTGTGATGTCCCTCTTGGCTGCGATATACTGTTGGATACCACCATCGACCTTCTCGGATTTTTGTTACAGCGGTATCCCCATCCTTGCGTGGAGTCCCAAGCGCGTCGTAATGCCCGCCGCCACTCATCTGTCTCGTTATTTCTAAACTCCCTTCTGCTTCCCAGTCGGTGACTTCTCCACGCCCCAATGAAAACGCCCGTCCATCTGGCTTTCCGTGCATCAGGTCTACCTGATCGCCTTCTGCTGGGCCAAACTGCTGTGTAACAGCGGCAAAAGGGAACGTATCATTCGGATCAGGATCACAGAGCGCCTCAGCCAAATCAACACCGGCGCTGGCTCGAGCACTCACAGCCTTCGTTCGGTGATGCCCCGCCATGGTTGAGGTCACCTTCCCTCGCACTCTATCCAGTGCAGATCGACTCTCTCGACCGAACCAGATTGAATATGTACATAGCTCGTCGTTGATAGGTGCAGTCTTATCGAGCGAGGCCTCGATCGCCGCCGCCCGCTCGTTCACTCGCTGCACGGCCGTTTGCAATGTATCGAGGTCACACTCCGTGGCCTGAGCGTCCCAACGCAGCCCCCATCCATCCAGGACATCAACTGAAAGTAAATCTGTCATCCCGACCAATTCACGCGTTGCCTCGGAGTCAGGAGCATCGACAGTTACACCGGTTTTGTTACGGATTGCGGAGAGAATACCATTCTTGACCTGAATGCCGGTCTGAATGCGTGGCCGCGAATCTTCCCACGGGGGAGGACTCGAGCGAACTTGCACAGTGAAGCTGTCCCCTGGCTCGATGTACCGGTCGATGTTCTCTAACCTGAGTGCCGCCTCGGTATTTTGTAGCGAACACACTGCGTCTGCACCTTCAATACTCTTGACGCTTGCCTCACCGATTAGCCCGACTGGAAGTGAGTGCTGCCACGAGAGTGTATCAATACCAATATCGATACAGGCGTTTCGAACACGTTGTGCTGACACTGAGCTTCCATGTATGATAACTCCCTGACGGCCAGCGGTTGTTTCGACCATGACATCAGCCGGCTTAACTGAAAATGACCGATCAAATCGCTGTTGGATTGGCTGTGAGGCTTGGACCACCTCGATATCATTTTCGAGTAAGTGTGCCGTCAGTGCCGTTGTATAAATCCCGCGAACACGAGTGGCCAGGTCTGTTGTGCTCTCATTCATTTTATCATGTATGACCAATCCACGAGTAAAGTCTCCGCTCTTTTGACTCACTCACCACACGCGAGCCGAATACATTAGCCGCTGGATGTTATATACAAAATTGAACGTAATGGACCGCGTCCGTGATCCGATTGAAAAGAGTGCTGATGATTCTATCGACTTATACGATGTAACCAGTTGGGAGGTCCGAACACGAACCGACTGGATTGCCTCGGTCCTCTGGCGTGGCCTTTCAGCTGTTGCCCGCCTCACTGTTGTGTTAGTAGCGTTTTCGCTGCTCCTTGGGGTGGGTGGGCTTGCAGTCTTGACTGACCCGGCGACCGGTCTACTCACACTCTTTTCAGCCCTCCCAGCGATTGGACTGACAGCGTACGTATATCTCTCAGATGTCACCTCAAGTGAGCCGCTGTCATTACTGACAATTACCTTTCTCCTTGGTGTTCTGACGGCGAACTTTGCCGCAGTGTTAAATACGCTTTTCCGACCGTTGTTCAGAGTGTTAGGTTTTGTCGGGCTTATTCTGTTTTTTTTCATGGTAGTCGCCCCAATCGAAGAAAGTGTAAAACTTCTTGCAGTGCGCCTGTATGCGTATACGAACGACCAGTTTAATTCGGTGTTGGATGGGGCTGTGTACGGGGCAATGGCTGGACTCGGATTCGCTGTGATCGAGAATGCCCTGTATATTGCTCGTCAGTTACCGAGTGGAGGCGCTGATCTCGGCTTAGGGCTGATTGGAGTTGGTGGTGGTATTACTGCTGTTCGTGCATTGGCTGGGCCAGGTCATGTGATCTACTCAGCGATTGCAGGGTACTATTTAGGCTTGGCAAAATTCAATCCAGGCTCTCGCGGACCCATCGTAGTCAAGGGTCTTCTCTTAGCTGCGGTTATTCACGCAACGTACAATTCCACTGTTGGCCTCGGTTCAGCACTCATTGAGAGTCTTACTGGATTAGGTGGCCTCTTTCCGTCATTAATATATATTCTAATATATGACAGTATATTCGGACTTTATCTATTTCAAAAAATTCGCCGCTACAGTGTCCGTTATCGACAAACACAGATGATTCCAACGTCACCAGAGTCGCCGCAACGAGAACAAAACTGAACTGGTCGAGAGAACTCCAAACGGAGCGTTCCTTCGAACCCAACTCAAGCTGACGAGACTCGGTTCAGAGTTCAGCTGAACAACCGGTCTGCATGAGGCCGTCGCGGCTTAACGGTAGCCACCAACGAGTTGTTCGACATACTTAGCAACGACATCTACCTCAAGATGAACAGGGTCTCCCTCAGATTTCTCTGAGAGAGTTGTGAGCTCATATGTTGTGGGAATAATTGCAACGCTAAACTCGTTTGTCTCCCGGTCTGCGACGGTGAGGCTGATACCGTCAACAGCAACCGAGCCTTTCGTCACGATGTACGGAGCAACCGACTCTGGAAGTGAGAAACGGAACCGCCAATCATCGCCAACACGTTCGACTGAAGTGACAGCGGCAGTGGTATCGACATGGCCCTGGACAAGGTGACCATCGAAACGGTCATTCGCAGCAAGAGCACGTTCAAGATTCACACGGTCTCCTTGCTCAACACTACCCAAGTACGTCTTTTCAATAGTCTCTTCAGCTAAGAAGACTTCAAAATAGCTATTTGGACCTGTTTCGAATGTCTCGACAGTCAAGCACACTCCACTGACTGCAATCGACTGTCCGTGTACGAGATCATCGAAACCAAGATTCGGACTGATTCGCAATCGGCGTCCTCCTTCATCATCTACACATGCAATAATATCGCCCGACCCTTCAATAATCCCTGTAAACATATCGTAAGAAATCAGTTCCGTCGACATAGCACCTTCGCCACAAGACCGCCTTAGCCCGAGGTCTGTGTTCAGCTGGTTTCAGGCTTATGTTATCGACTTCCAAGTTCATCTCGCAACTGTTCGAGAGGTATTCGATGTTTAGCACACCCAGCGAGTATTAATCTGTAGCTCTATCATCACGCATGATGTCGCTGGGGATCATTCAAATGGTCAGTCTTGCAACCACACTTGTATTTGCACTCCCGGTCGCAATCTTTGGGATACGACAAGCGCTCAGTGGGTCGGTCTTTCTCGGAACCACACTAACTGTCGTGGCAGCCCTTATGATAATTATCCCTCAGCGCGTCGTCACTCCCGGAGATATCCCAACAACTCTGCTTGAGCGATTCACTCACCGTGCTCTCTCTCAGGAAGACGATCAATGAGTTACTGACCATGGCTTGGGAAACCGAGCACCCAGTTAGCAGAGGCTGGACAGTGATTCTTGAGCGACAGAGATGTCACAATTAGTGACGCTTGACATCCTCCCCGCCGTAGGCGTGGATTCCCGAGCGTTGGGATATGAAGATTCGCAACCCACCTGTTCCCTCGGGCGGAACGACCCAGAGGTTTGGTTGAACAGGTAGGCGAGTGGCTGTGCTAAGCGACCGTGACTCATATCCTCCGTCAGAGGATTCTGAGTTATCTGTCTGCGAATATTCACTCCACCACGCCCGCGTTCATCGTCGCACCACACGGCTCACAGACGTACAACCCACGCTTCACACGTTTCGCTCGGTCTTTCGGTCAACGGGGGTGCCGTTTTCTTCCGCTTTGTATTCGAGCAGGTTCGTGAATCGGTCAAACTCACATCCGTGGAGTTTCTTGTTCCCACGCTTGCCCCAGTTCCGTGAGTCACCGTTCTTGTCCTCTGTGTTGGACTCGTCACGAGTGAAGTACTGCTTGTCTTGTTTCAGCACGTTCTCCAGATACAGTTAGGCGTCACCATCGTCGTAGGGGTGGTTTTTGATACCGAGGTCGATGCTCGCCGTGTTGTCGCCCAGTGCGTCTTCGACGGGCATCTCCGTCTTGCAGACGAGGCGGAGTTCTCAACGGTCGCCGTTCCAGACGGCTCAAACCTGCTGGATGTTCTCCACGGTCACGTCCGGTCGCGCATCGTGCTCACAGAGTATGAAATCCGAGCGGTGGTTCTTCAGCTTGAAACCTTTGCTCAGGCTTGGTTGTGTTTGGAGTCGTGTTTAATGCCGTTTTGCTTCCACGTCACGGTGGAACGCGGGTGGTCGTCGCCGTGTTTGCGGTAGCCCGGTGGGTTGGCGTCCTCGTCTCCGCGTTGGCGTGGGTTGTCCCAACTGGTGAACGATCAGCAAGCTCTTCGAGAACTCGCTGTGCTCACTGAGCGAAGCTCATTGGCATCACGAGACGGCGGAGCCGTCACGAACGAATTTGACTGAGAATGCAGGTCACTGTATCTGTCTCGTTCGTGTTTCTTGAGTTCGGAGTTCGCCGTCGTTGGAGATTTCCCCATCTTCATCCCATCGGCCTTGCGTGTCGTATCAGGCGACATTCCACAGTTTCGACGCCGAAAACCCACACTGGTTGAGATCGTCGCTTACGGAAGTTCGTGGTCGGGTGTCCATTCGTGGCACTTCCACCAACTCCACCAGTTCATCACGTACAAAGCCGAACGCGCTGGTATCCGCGTCGAAAAGGTCGATGCGTCCCATACCAGTCAACGGTGTTCGGCGTGTGGTTCGATGGGAACCCGTGATGGCGACCACTTTTGATGTTCGGAGTGCAACCGTGGACGACACGCCGACCGAAACGCTTCGGAGAATATCGCACAACGGGAGGGAGAACCATGCACGGGCTAACGCTTCGGCTGACGCGAACCGTGCTCCCTCGCTGGGTGAACAGCCAGCCGTCTTCAACGCCCGCTGTATGCGGGGAGGAAGGCCCCATTGACAGGGCGACACGTGCTGAAACGCACACCGTTGGTCACAATTCGGTGGCAACCTTCGACGTTCCACGCGAAAGCGTATTTGAGAACCGAGGAAACGCGCACCCTGCATATCCACTCCGTGGAATCCTCGCCTACGGCGGGGAGGATGTCAACTGTTGATGATTGACGATTTTCGCTCGATATGTGCGAGTGGTCTCCAGCATCGGGCTTTATTCATACCCAGTGACGAAAGATTGCAGATAAGAAGTAACGACTGGAAGTGGAATATTTAGTAGTGCTCCCGAGGTGAGTGGAGGAGTTGTCGGGCGTATCCCCACCCGCGGGGTTTGAGGCTTGAAACTTCGATAATTTCACGAGGACGGGGGATGCAAGGCGCTATGTGTCTGGGCTGGGCGTTGGCACTTCGCCTTGCTGTGCCTGCTTAATCAGGTCCGGCAAACGATCATCGCGGACCTCATTATGGAGCAGTACGCTTATTGGGAGTGTCGGTGCTCCACTAACGAGATTCTCTAATAACACTAATCGTTCGCGGGCTCGTGACATACCAACATAAAACACACGTCGCTCGTTGTCAGTCAGGATCGGAACTGGACTTGTCCTTGAGTTGAACTCTTCGATCTCTGGAATATCCGCAGCATCGACTGAGGCAGCCATTTGCTCAACCACCTTTTCAGTCAGATCAGTTCCAACAAAGACGTGGTCAGCTTCTCGACCCTTCGCAGAGTGAATGGTCCCAACGCGAACTCGGCTAGGCTCTACCTCTTGATACTTACTCGCAAAATATGCTTCAACAGACTTCCGCTGAAATGATGTCACCTTCCGAAGCATATCACCGGCGGACTGTCCATCGGGAGCAAAGGGTGCGTGGTTAGTAATCACAGACGGTCCAACAGAGAGTTCGGTCAAATCATCATGATCAGCTGCCTCTAACTCTGCGTCGATCTCGTCAAATAGCTCGTCACGGTTATTCGAACCGAATGCAGAGTCTTGAAGCATATCTGCAACCCGTCGTGCTTGCAGTCCAGTTAATGATTCATCTGCCTCAATCTGTTCGATGCCACGAACATAGCCAGTCAGGCGGTCTGTCCACATCCGCTGATCTGTGAGCGTTGAGAATGGAATGCCGTTTGGGAGGAATTCTTCGATAAACTGGAAAAGTTGGTATCGCGCTCGGAACAAGACCATGATACTCTCATTGGGGGTCGCTTCGACGGTATTTTTGACTTCTCTCGAAAGATCAAGCATCGATGGTGATGGAATTGCCTCGACGACTCCACCTTCCTTTCGTGGGCGGAGATCCTTTTGTTGCCGTTTTGATATGTGTGAAATCTCTTGATTGACAACATCCAGAACACGAGATGGCAATCGGTACGAGTTTGGCAAAATCTCATCAGTGTTTCGCTCAGCATCAAGGAGTAGATTCGGGTCCGCGCCTTGCCATGCGTACACCACCTGATCATCATCGCCAGCAATCAACACTCGTTCAACATGTGGCTTCCACTCCTCGTATAGTTCATATTGAAGCTTAGTGATATCCTGAAACTCATCGATGAGGAGATAGTCAACGTGTGGGACAAGTGAACGCTGCTTGACTCGCTCGAGCATATCGGCGAATCCGATTAAATTATGTTCTCCTTTGTAAGCCTGCCATGCGCGGATTGCCTCAGGAACATCAATACGATCGTCATCTGCTGGCCAAGTCGGTGTATACTTGTTGCCTTCCTGCGCATGCGGATCAATGTTCGGCGGAAGACGTACTTCATCGACATTCCACTGAAACGGCACATCATACCAGTCACTCACGTCGCAACGAGTACGCTGTAGCCATTGGCTCGTCGCTATAATCTTATTTCCGATAGTTGTTGACCGTGCGGTCCGTCGTTGAGAACTTCCATACTCATCTTCATACTCAAGACCGTACTCCTCACAAAAGGCCTCCTTGTCACTCTCGCCTACGACATCACTTCGCGAAAGATTAAGCAGTTCATACGCCTTGGCATGCATCGTCGCCACGTTTCCCTGCAATGATCGGGGCGAGATGTCTAGCCGTTCAGCCAGTCGCTCACGCACCTCGGTCGCAGCCGCACGTGTATATGAGACAATCAAAATATCACGGATGCTCACCTCGTCATCCTGGAGAATTTCCTCGACTCGATCCAGTAGCGCAGTCGTCTTTCCGCTCCCCGGGCCACCGAATAATCGGGTGATACTGACATCCGTTTTACTCATTGCACAAAAACAGGGGTTTGTGTGGCATAAACTGACTGCTTTGTTTCGCTCCTTGATCAAAAAGGCAGCTTAAACGTGAGTTATTGCTCAGGATTCCATCCACAGACCGAGCACTTCGATGCTGAAGATTGATGTAATGCACTACACTCAGGGCACTGTTTCTTATTATACGATGTCTCCCATTCGAGAGAGTCCGTGTCGTGACCGCGGTTCTTGAGGAACTGATCAAGCAGTGCGTCATCGGAGTTTGGTGCTGTGGCCATACACGTCATGTTATACCATGACACTATTTAACTCTTACAACGGGAAACAGACAATCCCATCGGTTTAGAAGGTGGGCAATGCCGATCGCTTGGAATTGAAACCCGTCGTTATCTACAGGCGGAGTAGGCCGAATGCCTCGGACCTTGACCCCGAGGCAGTTCACGGGAGGCGTTCATTGCCTTGGGGTCAAGTCCTGAGGTATCGGCTGTGCGTTCTGATAAAACGATTGTGTAAATCACCAGACAAAAAGCCTCTATATTGAAAAATTTGGATAACACGCTTCGGAGTCGGAGTGAGTCTCATACCACCACATTCCACCGAGAAGCTGGTTTGAGAACCGGATAAATAACGCTCGCGGTGGACTCAGATTGAAGCCTGGTCGAATTCGTTGTCAGACAGGAAGCGACTCTGATTTTTCATGGGGGACAATACACATCAGGTCGCCCTGATGTGGCGAGTATCGCTGGTGAGCGAGTCTCCAACTCAAGCATGGCCGTCAGCGAAATCGATGAGTCCAGCCCCGGTCTGTTGTTGACTGCTATTTGCAGGTCTATTAGGGATAGGCTGGTAGATCATACAGTGCTCCATACTTGGATTCAAGATACTGTATAAATGGCTCAGGCGTGAACGATTCTCCAGTTGCCTGCTCAATGAGAGTCTCTGTCGTGTATCGACAACCGTGTTGATGGATGTTCGTTTGGAGCCACTCACGCAAGACATCGTATTCCCGACATCGAATCGATTCCTCAAGCGAATCTATTGATGTCTTAGCGGCGGAAAATATCTGCGCAGCAAGGGCTGACCCGAGTGAATACGTCGGAAAGTATCCAAAGTTTCCTCGACTCCAGTGGATATCCTGGAGACATCCCTCAGAGTCAGTCTGTGGCTGAACACCCAAGTACTCTTGATATCGGTCGTTCCACACGGCTGGTACTTCCCGGACATCTAGATCACCGGTCAGCAGGTCGCGTTCGATTTCGTATCGAATAATAATGTGTAGGTGATAGCTAAGCTCGTCTGCCTCGACACGAATGAGGTTATCGGGATATACCTGATTGACTGCCTCATACGCAGCAGTGGGCGTGACCTCTTCGACTCCCGAGAACCGTGATTGGATGATTGGAGTGAGTGCCTCCCAGAAGGTAGGGGATCGACCAACATGATTTTCCCACAATCTTGACTGTGATTCGTGCACTGTCAGTCCTCGATGCTCGCCAAGGGGTGACCCTTGGTTCTCCTCTGGAAGTCCCAGCGTGTATGTTGCGTGTCCAAACTCATGGATTGTTGAAAGCAATCCACTGAGTGGAGCCGTTTCGTCAAATCGTGTCGTGATCCGGGCGTCATACGGCGTCCCTATTGAAAATGGATGTGTTGCCGTATCCAGTCGCGTTCGGTGTGGTGGCATGCCCAGTGTTTCGAGGACGTCTTGACTCAGTTCCTCCTGTATCGCCGCAGAGTATGGCGCTCCTTGAGAGAGCGCGTCAGTCTGAAGTTCTGCCGAAGATTCCCGGATCGCACTCAGGAGGGGCACCAGCGCCTCTCGTATTGCCTGCAATATCTCATCTGCACGTTCGAGACCTAAATATGGCTCAAACTCCTCGAATAAGATACCGTATATGTCCCGGGAACTGTCGATATGATTTGCATACTCTCGTTTTAGATCCAGTAAGGACTGTAGATATGGGGCGAAGATGTCGAAGTCGTCGTCCTCTCGGGCGCGTTCCCATGCTGAGAGGGCCTCTGCCTCAGTTGCAGCCATTTCTTTGACCAACTCCGTCGGAACTGATGCGGCACGGTCATACTGTCGGGCCACCTCGCGAACGACTGCATTTTGTGAGGATTCCAGATCAACCGACGAGAGCTGATCAAGTGCCTCTTGAATTTGTGTGTTAGTTAATTCGGCGTGTGCCTGTGCTGACAGGGCGGCCAGTTGGTCGCGGCGAGCGGGGGTCCCTTCAGCTGGCATCACGACCTGTTGGTCCCATGATAAGTACTGCTTTGCATCGCGCAGCGCAGCAACGGATGCATACCCAGACGTGAGCTCTGTATACGCAATCTGGTCTTCACTCGATTCCATACTGTATACTCTGTCGCTGCGTACATCAACACCGCGGCCATGACCTCATTTGCTCAGATTTTGAGAGGTCACAGGTCTCTGAGGACCGACAGGTGATGGCTACCAACAACTCACATTTCAGAACTGAAATACCGTTTCTGCAGTCATCGTGGTGTAACGTTTCACATCACCACATATCAAAACGACTTACCATGCTTCAAGCACTGATTGATAAATCGTAGAGCACCGATGCAAAGCTGTTATCGAGACACTTTCTTCAGGCGTATGTGCTTCTTCAGGCTCTGAAGCCCCAATGACGAGACAATCAGTTCCTGCCTGTGTGAGCCACCCTGCGTCTGTTGCGGCAGCCTTCGTGACCAGCTCTGTGTCTCCATCCTGCGCAGTAGTCGCTGCCTCATGGGCTATCCTGGCGAATCTTGGGTTTTCACAGGCCATCGGAGGGAGATCCTGATCAACGGCCCACGTGACCCCGGTAGCTTCATTCAACCGATCAAGTGGCATTTTTCCGCCAGGTACCGTCCGCTCGTCAACGGTTATCACGCAGCGATCTGGGATCACATTCCACGTCTCTCCACCGGTAACCTTCGTTACAGCAACACTCCCAGTGAGTTCCATACCCGCGACAGTGGTCTGCGGCGGGTCGAGTGAACGAAGACGTTCAATGGCATCTATCCCGCGGTAGACTGCATTCACTCCTGACCCAGGCTCGCTGGCATGTGCGGCTGACCCATGTGCGACAATCGTTGACGCGCGTCGACCTTTATGAGCAATAACAACATCAGTCTGATCAACTCCTGCGTAGTTTGTCGATCCTTCACACACGATCGCCACCTCCGGGACAAATCCATCGTCAATCGCTGCTTGTGCTCCGAGTCCACCGTCTTCTTCACCAGTAAATGAAACAAAAACAGCTGATCGATTGATCTGAGCATCTCGAAACGCAATCATCGCAGCTGCTAACGATCCTTTCATATCCGCAGTTCCTCTGCCATACAGGCGGTTCCCCTCCTGCTCGATGATAAATCGGCGAGTACCGTCCTCATCGGTTTCAACTTGATTTGGTGCTGGGGGGACGACGTCATGATGCCCGACCAATCCAATGGTGTCTCCTCCCTTGTTTCGCCATGCAAAGATGTTCCCATGGGCATCCCTTCTCACAGATGCATCAGTTTCTGCGCGAAGCCACGATTCGATCAAATCACCAACAGTAGTTGATGTCTCATCGCTGGGCAGTCGCACCAGTCGTCGGGTGAGTTGGACCACATCACCATCACAACTCATACATGACATTTCGAACTCTCATGGATTTAATTCTTGCAGGCTCAGCTTCCGGTGAACGAGTCACAGGCAAGCGAGTAGGAAAGAAAGAAAAGACAGCCGTACGCCAGACGCATGAAAAGAACACTCACACGAGCCCGACACAGGAATGAGTGAGTGAAGAAGCGTTCCAGTATCGAACCGTGGCCGCAAAACGCAACTACTGGCGAAACCGCGTGGAACCACATCCAAACCTGCCGAGAAGTGTACAACCACGCACTCATTCAAGAGTCCCATCCAGCACCTGACGACAACAAGCCGTCGTACACCGCAATGCAAAACACGCTTCCAGACTGGAAGCAGGAATGGCAGGAGTGGAAGCAAGTGTAAGTATACTCGAAGTGCTTGCAAATGTCTGCTCAACGCATCAAAAACAGCGAAAGCGTCCTCGAATCGCTTACAGAGCGTAGACTCAGCGTTGGCCATCTCAACTGGAAAGCGCCACGGGCAAAAGAACGGATGTCATGTAATCATCGTTGATCTTGACGGAACGACAAAGCAGTGTGCAGACTGTAGCGTTGAGACAGAGAAGCCATTGTGGGTGCGTGAACATTCCTGTCCAAGTTGTAGGGTCACCGCAGACCGTGATCACAATGCGTCGTTGGAAACGCATCAGCGTAGCTAAAGCAACTGGGAGTGGCGTCCGAGCAGTCAGAATGATGGCTGGGACAGTCCGAATCACTCTCTGTGGAGACTGATGTCACCAGGGGGGGGGCGTCATCGGGACGCGCTACTTGCAAACACTGTCGGAGGAGCAAAAGGTCCAGTGCGAGAGCACGGAAGCCCCGCGCTCAGCGGGCGAACGGCGAGAGCCGTGAGCGAGTCAGGTGGGGGAGTTCACACTCTTGAGATGACAGTGACCGAAGTCGTAGGCTTAACTGTTTGCCGGCCTGAACAATGCATATGAATGTAGTGCCGGACACAAGCGCGGTCATTGATGGTCGGGTGTCCGAGCGAGTAGATAGTGTCGATGATACAACTGTGCTTGTCCCTGAAGCAGTCGTCAGCGAGCTCGAATCCCAGGCGAATGATGGACGCGAGAGTGGATGGGACGGGTTAGCTGAGTTACAAGAGTTAACCGCGCTAGCTGATGCCGGCACACTCTCTGTGCAGTATGTTGGTCGCCGTGCCTCACCGAGTGAAGCACGCGGAGCCGATGAGGGTGACGTTGATGCAGTGATCCGTGATATTGCTGCGAGTGAATCAGCGACGCTTCTCACGAGCGATGTTGTTCAGGCGGAGGTCGCAAAGGCAAAAGGTGTCGATGTGGAGTACATTGAACCGCAGGTGCGAAGCACAGACCCACTCATCATTGAGCAGTTTTTTGATGAGGATACCATGTCAGTTCACTTGAAAACGGAGACAGTCCCAAAGGCCAAGCGAGGGGCAATCGGTGAAATGCGGTACGAGCACATTCGCAATGAACCGACAGATGAGCAGACGATGCAAGAGTGGGCTAATAATGTCGAAGAGGTTGCCCAGACGAGTGCTGATGGATTTATCGAACTCTCCGAAGCGGGCATGAAAATTATTCAGTATCAAGACTATCGCATTGCAGTTGCTCGTCCACCGTTTGCTGATGGTATCGAAATTACAGCTGTCAGACCCATCGTCAAGACAGACTTAGACGAGTACGAGTTCGCTAGCGAATTACGAGATCGTTTGAAAGAGCAACAACGTGGAATTCTCATCTCTGGATCTCCTGGGGCGGGTAAATCAACGTTCGCCCAGGCTGTCGCCGAATTTCTGACTGAGAGCGATTATGCGGTCAAGACGATGGAGAAGCCACGCGACTTAGATGTTGGGTCGGATATCACACAATATACGGCTCTAAGTGGTGATATGGCGAAAACTGCTGATTCACTTCTATTAGTTCGTCCAGATTACACTATATACGATGAAGTGCGGAAAACCAAGGACTTCGGCGTATTCGCTGATATGCGACTTGCTGGTGTTGGTATGGTGGGGGTTGTACATGCAACTCGCGGGATTGATGCTCTCCAGCGGCTCGTGGGCCGAGTTGAACTTGGTATGATCCCTCAGGTCGTTGATACAGTTGTGTACATTGAGGATGGACATGTCGAAACGGTGTATAATGTCCAAACCGAAGTGAAGGTGCCTGAGGGCCTTACGGCCGACGACTTGGCACGGCCGGTCATTCAGGTCACAGACTTTGAAACGCAGACGGCAGAGTATGAAATATATACGTTTAATCGACAGGTGATTACGGTTCCTGTTTCAGAGAGCACCGAGGGTGCTGAGAGTGGCGTTGATCGGCTTGCAAAACAAGAAATTGAACGTGAGATTCGTTCTATCGCTCGTGGTCACGTCTCAGTTGACATCAAGAATCAAGGTGAAGCTGTGGTATATGTTGATGAGGACGATATCTCATACGTAATTGGCAAGGGTGGTGGTCGTATCTCAGAGATTGAAGACCGATTGGGGATTGATATTGACGTTCGAACCCATGCAGAGAATCCTGACCCAGGAGCCTCTGGTACTCCAGGGAGTACCTCTGATGGAGAAGTAGTCACGCCAGAGGTAACCTCCCGACACGTCGTAATCAGACTCGATGATTATGTGGGAGAGACCGTCGAGGTACAAGCAGACGGCGAATATCTCTTTACCGCAACAGTTGGTCGTGGTGGTGATGTTCAAGTCTCACGAGGAAGCGCGATTGCAGATGAACTCGAGAACGCAATTGACCGTCGTGCACAAATCGAGGTTTTCCCGACGTAGCTTACGCTTCAATCTCTGATTCTTCTTGATCTTGGTTTGAATGCGGTTGTTGGTCTGCAGGGTCACATAATTGATAGAGATTTTGCCGTGCATCAGCAAAATAGACGTCCTCATCAACAATATTAATCGATTCAAGTCGTTCTAAGGCATATCGGACAGTTCTGGCCGATAGCATCGACTCTTCGACGATACCTTTCTGAGTGAGTGGCCCAGTATATTCGAGAACTTTAAAAACGAGTTTTGCACTTGGCGGGAGGTCCTCAAGCTCCTCGCGGTCTGGCTTTCCCATTATACATAATCAGCAGATGAATCGGCATAAACCTTCGCGACATAAACGAAAACTCCGCACAAACGCTAACGAACAGTTTTTGAAGACGCACTGATGATTATGTAATATGGCTACGGAAACCCAGCCCGGACTCTCGGGGCATCTCCGGGGGGTCACAGTGACCACGGTTGCCTGCCTTGCCGGCGTCATCGCTGCGCTGGCCTCGGCGAGTATTGTTGGTACTGACGCCGCAGCGGCAGCTAATCAACGGACTGTTGTATTCATGTCGGTGGCAATTGTGGCTCAATTTCCGGTTTTTCGTGTGATCGGGATTGATGTGACTGATTTCGGTATTAAGGATTATCTGTATGTTGGATTTATGACATTCGCCCTGTGGTTCATTACGTTCAGTATCTTACTCACTGAGCAAGTGGCTGTCTAATATGGCTGATGATAGTATTGCGGTTGTTGATCTTGATCGTTGTCAACCTGATCGCTGTAATTATGAGTGTGCGAGCTATTGCCCGCCAAATCGAACCGGAAAAGAATGTATTACAACTCGTGGGGAATATTTTGATACCGAAGAGCCGTACGACGGTGACCCTGCACAGATTCGAATTTCTGAGGATGTCTGCTTGGGAGAGAGCTGTGGGATCTGTGTGGAAAAATGTCCGTTCGATGCTATCGAAATCATCAATCTCCCATCGGAACTTGATGATGACCCGGTCCACCGGTACGGCGAAAATTCATTTGCATTATATGGACTTCCAATCCCAGAACCAGGAACTGTGACAGGTATTCTGGGGCCAAACGGAATTGGGAAGACAACTGCGGTCCGTGCACTGGCTGGTGAGATGATTCCAAATCTCGGCTCATTTGATTCTGAGGCGTCCTGGGATGCGGTGTTAGACCGATATCGTGGAACCGAACTGCAGAACTATATTCAGCGTGTGCGAGGTGATGCAGTAACGATTGCGCAAAAACCACAGTATGTCGACCAAATCCCAACTCAATTTGATGGGACGACACACGAACTGCTTGCGTCAACAGACGAACGAGGGGAGCTCTCACGATATATCGAGCAACTGAGCCTGAATGCGGTTATTGATCAGCCCGTTGAGACACTCTCTGGTGGCGAACTCCAGCGGGTCGCTCTCGCAGCGACGCTTGCACGCGACCGTGATTTCTATTTCCTCGATGAAATTTCTCCATATCTCGATATTGGACAGCGTGTGACAGCTGCGCGGCTTATTCGTGAATTAGCAGAGGATGATGAGCGTGCCGTACTCGTCGTCGAGCACGACTTAGCCATCTTAGATCTGCTTGCCGATTCGCTCCACATCGCATACGGAGAGCCGGGGGCATATGGAGTGATTACTGATCCGAAATCCGTCCGCAACGGAATCAATGAATATCTCTCTGGCTTTCTTTCGAACGAGAACATGAGGATCCGACCAGATAAGATCGAATTCACCGAACACGCTCCACGTCAAATCGCCAAAGCAACACCCTTAGTTGAGTATCCAGCTATTGAAAAGTCATACGGCGTGGATGAATTCTCCTTACGCGTCGAAGCAGGCACTATTTATGAATCAGAGGTCTTGGGAATCGTTGGTCCGAATGGAATCGGAAAGACAACTTTAGCAAAGCTCCTGACAGGAAGTCTCACACCCGACTCAGGGATACTGAATTTTGAACTCGATATCTCATATAAGCCACAGTACATCGAGATTGACCAGCCAATGCGAGTCGACTCGTTCCTTTCATCAATTACACCTGAATTTGGAAGCTCATACTGGAATACCGAAATTGCATCACCACTTCAACTCGACCCGATCCTCGAACGAAACTTGACCGACCTCTCAGGTGGAGAGCGACAACGTGTCGCGATTGCAGCCTGCCTCTCCGAGGAAGCTGATCTGTACGTTCTCGACGAGCCTTCTGCGCATCTCGACGTTGAACAACGTGTGCAAGCAACGAGCGCAATACGCCGTTACGCAGAAAATAACGATGAAACTGTGCTCGTCATCGACCACGACATCTATATGATTGATCTTCTCGCAGACCGGTTGATGGTGTTCGAAGGTGAGCCCTCGCTGTCGGGCCATGCGTTACAACCACAAGAGATGCGAGCAGGTATGAACAAGTTTCTTTCAGAGCTTGATATTACGTTCCGCCGGGATGAGCGAACTCAACGCCCGCGAATTAACAAACCTGACTCTCAGTTAGATCGAAAGCAAAAGCGACAGGGTGAGTACTACTACGCACCCTGAGTGAGATCACATTATCGTGACATGTGAGCGACTCAATATTCTCTGGGCAAGAAGAACACAGAGATGCTCCAGTCGGACATCAAGAAGCTGAGGCCGAGACTTCTAAACACGGTTTCCAGTTATTTGACTACCGTCACTGGGACTGGTGCTCGCTCAACCAGTCCCTTGGCAACACTCCCAACCATTCCCTCGACGCGACCTGAGAGCGCTCGATGACCGACAATTACTCCATCAACTGCACTGTTACTGGCGTGTGACTCGATTGCTTCAACGGGCTGGCCATATAACAGCTCGGTGTTGACGTCAATTCCAGCTTCCGCAGCCTCTTTTGCAGCTGATTCGAGCACAGTGGAGCCTCTTTCTTCAGCAGTCTCGGTGTCTTCAGTGTAAATACGGTCGCCGATCTCGTGATTTGTCGGTGACTCGCCTGCAGCATCATCGATGAGGACACGCGACTCGACAGCGTAAGCAATTGTTAGCGACCCTTCCAGTGCATTGGCAAGTTCTATAGCGTGCGATAGTGCACTTGTGCTGGCATCTGATCCATCAACTGCAACTAAATAATGCATTATTTTCCACTTTTCATTTTAGACCGCTATTGATTCAATCATTCGGTGCATCAACTGAACGAAGCTAATATAATAGTTTGCTACAGGTTCCACACAGATTCTCCTCTTTCACATCAACTTCGCGGACTGTTGGAGAAAATGACATGACACATTTGGTATTATCACAATGTTCAAGACCGACGGTATGTCCTATCTCATGGACAACCTCCTTGCGGACACGGTCGGCAAACACCTCTGTCTGTGGCTTTGTTGAGATGCCACCATCCGATGATGTTTGTAGACGATATGTTGAGATAACTGAGCCATTTCCATTTAGATACGCTAAACCGAACACGTAATTTCGTCTTCGATAGTATAGGTCCTCGCCGGTGATTCCGATGTTTTTTTCACCGTTTCCGACCTGGCTGGTCATCTCAATGAATTGTTCGGCTCGATATTGCTTTCGACTACGGTCGAACGCGCCATCAGGGATCTGCTGTTCCTCACAAACCGTTACCTGGCAATCATAAGTCCCGCGCAAGGCTGCTGATGATTCGCGTTTGACGCGTGCCGAGAGATCCCCAATCGGCACGATATCGACGTGCATATCGGTGGATAATTGGGGTACTGCAATAAACATCCCGCCGTGAATTCGCAGCCACAGGTTGCTCTGACCAATCTTCTCGGTGAATATCAGTCTGCGCTCGAGGTTGGTATCGGCCGTCGGCCAAGCGTTGCACGTAACCTCAGCTTTCGAGACGTCTCTGTTCATGCAATTGATATCGTCCAGAGGTCGGTACCTGCACACGTCAGATTTCATGTCGATGATATTGTTGCAGCGAGTCGTCAATCATCATTCCCACACTGGTATCACGTTGAGGTAATCTATGCACTCAATCTTCCTGCAGAGCTTCAGAGACCGGTTTGTGAAGTCGCACAAAAAGTTGGTGCTGATGTGCGATTCACGACACTTGGCTTCGAATCACCGGCAATCGCGACACGTCCGAAGTCACTCGACAGTGGCGAGACAGTGTATATTCCGATAGCGAACGAACAATACTAAACCAACCGGAGGACCCAGTGCAGGTATGAATCCGGATACAGTCATTCTCGATATCGACGGCGTGCTAGTTGACGTCAGTAACTCCTATCGGCAGGCAATTATTGATACAATCTCATATCGATATGATGCTGGCGAGCTCATTACCGACAGACTCATTCAGCGTCTTAAGAATGCGGGAGGCTTCAATAATGATTGGCTCTTGACTGATGCAGCAGCTCTGTATGTGCTCACGTGTGAGTTTTACTCAATGTCTGGACATGAGTTTACTGAGGCAATTGCTGCCCGTGGCGGTGGGCTCTCAGCAGCACAATCGTTCCTTAGCGAGGAGCTTGACGAGGATGCATGGCGTTCGATTAAACACCGATGGGATCAAGCGAAACATCGAGAAATCTTTCAAACGTTTTATTTAGGAACAGAACTGTACCGAGAGTTCGAATCCAATACCCCTCCATTTGAAGCGCCCGGGTACATCTATGACGAGCCGATCCTTCTTGACGCCGAAACGCGTGACTGGCTGACAGACACAGTCCCAGTTGGTATTTGTACAGGTCGACCTGCTGCTGAGGCTACGATTGCCATGGAGCGCATCGGGCTCGAAATCCCCTCTGCGCACTGTTTTACCATGGACAACTGGGACAACGGAAAGCCTGACCCAAGCGCACTGATTATTTTGGCTGACCGGCTTGATTCGAATGAGATTATATTTGTTGGCGATACACTCGATGATGTACACACAGCTACGAATGCGATGGACGCCGATACTGACCGGCAATACTACGCTATTGGTGTTCTTACTGGAGGGTTGTCTGGGTCGCAGGGTCGTCAAGCGTTTAGATCTGCCGGAGCGAGTGATGTCATTAACTCGGTCAACCATATATCAACGCTTCTGTAGCTTGTCGCATCAGCAGATATCGCCAGTCACGGAACGTTTTACTCGATTCGCTCATGAATCAGTATATGCGTCTTTCACTGCTCGGTGGAACAGGCGATATCGGCAAGGGTCTTGCACTTCGATTCGCTGCAGACACTGATCATGACGTGATTATCGGGTCACGTGATCCTGATAAGGCACATTCAGCGGCTGAATCGTATGAACAAACACTTGCAGAGCATGGCCACGAGGCAAAGATCACTGGATTTGAGAATCCAATGGCCGCTGATCGGGCCGACTGCGTGGTCCTCGCCGTTCCACCGTATCACGTCACTGATACGCTTTCCTCTGTTGTCTCTCGTCTCTCAGATGACGCAGTTATTATTACACCTGCAGCCGGGCTCACGCGCGATGAAGATGGGTTTCACTACCGTCCACCGAGTGCTGGCAGTGTGACCACTCTGGTTGCGGACGCCGCGCCTGAGTCGAATCCTGTCGTTGGCGCGTTTCACAATCTGGCCGCAGGTCGACTCGCCGACTTATCACTTGAACTGGGGATTGATACATTAGTGTTAGGCGATGATCGAAACGCAACAGAGATGATATGTACCCTGATCGAAGAGATTGATGGGCTACGTGCACTGAAGGCAGGCCCACTTGCCAATGCTGCTGAGGTTGAGTCATTGACACCGCTGCTTATTAATATCGCTCAGCAGAACGACGGTCTCCATGACTTGGGTGTTCAATTCAAGTGAGCTCAGAACCGATTCTGTAACTCTTCTCGAATCTCATCAAGGGTGAGCCCTTTATTCACACACAGCACGAAAAGATGATAAAGCAAGTCTGCACTCTCTGCTTGCAACGCAGGTTTGTCCCCATCTTTTGCTGCTAATATTGTCTCTGTTGCCTCTTCGCCAACTTTCTCAAGAATCACGTTTTCTCCCTTTTCATGAGTCAACAATGCTGTTGTGTATGAGTCAGCCGGAAGATTCTCTTGACGCGACTCGATCGTCTCAAACAGATCATCAAACACTGCCTGCATGTCGGAATTATCGTCCATGTGAATCAAAACATGGCACTCAAAAAGAGTTGACCGGTTTAGCTAGTCATCTCCGTGAAAAAATGCCAAGTCATGAATTCGTGCATCCTCCGTCAGTTCTGGGTGAAATGCTGTCCCAACGACGGGTCCATGCTTAATCGCAACAGGGTCATTTTCCCACGTCGCCAGAATCTCTGCATTTGAGCCAACTGTTTCAATGACGGGCGCTCTGATGAATACGGCAGGAAACGCCCGTTCAAGTCCTGCTACGTCAAGCGGCGCCTCAAAGCTGTCCACCTGTCGGCCGAACGCATTTCGATTGATTGTCGCATCAATCAGATCGAGTGTGTCAACGCGATCATCGTTTGCGTCTGCAGCGGCTACAATTAATCCCGCGCAGGTGGCCAACACTGGCTTTTCGGATTCAACGTGATCAATTATTTCTGGTGCTATGTTTTCTTGCGACAACAACCGTGAAATTGCTGTTGATTCACCGCCAGGAAGTAACAACACATCACAGTCAGGGACCGACCCTGATTGACGAATCTTTTCAACTTCGACTGACTTTCCATGGCTTTCCCCAGCACGTTGGATGGCGCTTGCGTGCTCTGAGACATCTCCTTGCACCGCAATCACGCCCGCACGAATCATATATAATCAGATGAATGCCAGGTAAAAAAACCGAGTGCTCAGATAGCCAATGCATTCAACAGAAGAACGCCGACGCCAAACAGAACACCGAAAGCAACGACAGTTTTTGGGTCGATACGAACTGCGTTTCGGCCCTCTGCATCGAAGTATCTGACCAGTCCTGCGCTTGACATTAGACCGCCAGAGTTTTGTCCACTACTCATGCTTTACATAACTGAGAGCAATTGAGTAAATGTTTCGACTGTGAAATTCAAACTGTTGGAAACGCTTATTCGCCGTCCTGACTTATCCTGACTCGGAAATGACCGTTCGATTACTGGACTTCTATGCTGATTGGTGCGGGCCGTGCAAAACGCAAGACCCAATCTTGGAAGAGTTAGACGCGGATTATGAGTCTGTAGAGTTTGAGAAAATTGATGTCGATAACGAGCAGGAAGTTGCAAATCAGTACCAGGTGCGTTCGTTGCCGACTGTCGTCGTTGAGACTGATGAAGGAGTTGTCGACCGTTTCGTTGGGGTTACACAGCGTCAGGATATCGAAACCGCACTCCAACAAGCCCTGTAGACTGCCTCAGGCGTGAAGTAGTTCAATAGGGTCTGCCGCGTGTGATACCACTATCTGATTGTGAGTAAAGTCGAGTTCCCGTGTTCTCACGACGCTGCAAGACAACGCCTGACAGGCTACGATACACCGTGAGATTTTATTTCAACGCAATTTACAAAATCGATAAAATATTCGTGGAGATTGCTCCAGCACCGTCTCTGAATTCGATATCGACTCGTTTGCACATTACCGATCATCGAAGTATGTTGCCTTTGTTAGCAGTCGTTTGCACTGTAATTTTTTGAATTCGAAGCGGATCGTCCAAGCTGGCGTTCCAAGTATGATGCAGGTTCGGATATCAGCACTGGTCACATTCCCGATGAGTGTTAACTCAGCCGCCGATACGCATTCCTTGCCCACCACTGGCATGGTTCGATTCTTGTGAACCGCCTTGTGGTCGGGTGAAATGATTCGAGACCCAAAGCGTCATCACGGGAACAGAAGCTTACATCTTCGGTTTCCAATCGAAAACTAAACACGGTTCATACCACACAACGATTATATTACCCCACAGTCAAACTAATATATGGCTAAGAGTGACGCAGCAGTCGCACGAACACTAGAAAAGCAAATTTGCATGCGATGTAATGCGCGTAATCCGCAGCGTGCGACCAGCTGTCGAAAATGTGGGTATAATAATCTGCGACCGAAGTCTAAAGAAAGACGCGCAGCATAAGATATCTCGCTTCTGACAGTAAAATCTCTTGTCTCAACACGTGAGACAATAATATGGGTGCCAATATTACTTCTGATGAGATGGAATCGAATTTGAATTGTCAAAGAGTATCATGATTCATGATGAGGACGCCATGTAGGAAGCTTAGACTGGCTATTCGTCGGGATACTTCGGATCAAATCTGGCTGCTCGTTCACGTGCTCGTTCGATAACTGTGTAAACAGTATCTTGCGCTTGAGTCGGATTGTACGAGTCGCCGTGCCCGGCATACAGTTCTTGTACACCGGGCGAGAGACGGGTCAAGAGCTTGTCAAGACTCTCAAGAAGTGTTTCTCGTGACTGTCCCGCCATATCGGTCCGCCCGAACGATCCGTCCTCAAAGGCGCCATCATTATATACGACAATATCACCACTAAAGATACGATCATCACTGATGAATGAGAGGTGGTCTTTTGCATGCCCTGGCGTGTGAACAGCTTGATATATCGTTTCACCGAGGCGGATACGGTCACCGTCGCTCAACGCTTGATCACGCTCAGGATGATTTCCATGGCAGGCAACCACCGGATCGAAGCGATCTAACACGGCAGATAGCTCAGCAACATGGTCTCGGTGTTGATGAGTCAATACGACCGTTTCGAGTTCATCGACGTGGTCTGCAATGACATCGTCAACATCTCTCTTTGTTCCAGCATCGACGAGTGTTGGATTACTACCGGTTATGAGATACGCGTTACAGCTGAATCGGGTGGCTCCTGCAGCCACATTAATTATCTCCATACAGCGAAGTGTATCTACGGTCTGAAAAGCCCATACTCTGCGGTTAGTTTTTACATCTTGACATCATATTCGACATTGCATGGGATTCGGGAGCTACGATGAGTCCGAACAGGAGAACCAGGACTACGAGACGGACTTGGAGAATGACGATGGCGTCTCGACCTCCCAATCTGACCACAGTGGTGAGGTCGAATATGAAATTGATGCATCGAATGATGAACTTTTAGATCGTCTCAAGGAAATTAAAGACGAGTAAGCGGCAGACTCAAACTGCCGCATCTTTTATTTTGACCTCTCCCTGTGACTCAGTCGACGATTAAATCAGGAACACGGGCGATTGGCATCGCAGAGTCAACAGATGAGACCGCTGACACATGCTATCTTGGAGCGGCGACAGTCTCACCGAACGGTCACATTGACGACATTGAATTTGATACAGCGACTGTTGGAGGAACTGATGCGACAAGTGCAATCAAACGCATCTTAGAAACGGGCCTTCGACCCGATATTCAATACGTGCTCATTAGTGGTATTGCTCCCGCATGGTTCAATATTATCGATCTTGAAGCAGTTGCGACGAGCGTTGAAGTTCCAGTTATCTCGGTTTCGTTCGAGGCCAGCACCGGACTTGAAGCATCGATCTCTTCGCACTTCTCAGGCACTGCACGTGAGAAACGACTGAGCCGATATGATGCATTACCAAGACAACAGCCTGTCAAGATCAACGAGAAAACACGATATATTCGAGCTGTCGATATCGCACAACCGAGTGCTGCAACAGTGGTAAAAGAGTTCACTCCGGCCGGAGGCCGACCAGAGCCTCTTCGTGTTGCCAGACTTGCGGCTCGTGGCTTGAGACGACTCTGAGTGGTACCCAGCGCAGTAATCGCCAGGGGTAAGTTGTTCACAACGAGGTGTAGTATATGAGCGAGGATCCAACAGTTATCACAGAGTGTAGTCGCTGTCCGCAGTTGGTCAACTCTCGATCACAGATTGTCAACGCGAGTGGTCCCATCGAGACGAGTCTGTTGTTCGTTGGTGAAGCACCGGGTGCAGATGAGGACACCGAGGGCAAGCCTTTTATTGGCCGCTCGGGAGCGGTCTTGACAGACGCACTTGAGGAAGCTGGAGTAGACCGTGAGGACGTCCGGATCACGAATGCGGTCCGATGTCGGCCTCCAGATAATCGGAACCCAACACAAGACGAGTTAGGGAGTTGTAAGGGGTACCTTGCGAAGGAAATCAATGTTGTCGACCCATCGATTGTTGTCACGCTCGGAAAAGTGCCAAGTGAACATCTGCTTGAGCGGTCGATAAGAGTCACCGCAGAGTCAGGAGACGTCGACGAGGCGCGTATCGGTGGTGGGCGGTATCGGGTGGTGATTTCGCTCCATCCTGCGGCAACATTGTATGACACATCTCAGATGTCGACCTTTGTTGAGACAATCAGTCGGGCAGTTGAGCTTGCTGGAATGGGTGAGAGATCAACTGGGCAGTCTGAGGGCCAGTCAGCACTTGATGATTATTGACCCTTCGACCCGCGGCCGAGCCAGCGTCGTCCATCAGCCAAATCCTGTATCGACTCAATAATTCCTTTTGAATCGTGCTCAGACGGCCTAAGTCGTGCTCGAAGACGTGAGGAAAGCAATTCAATCGAGAGTACCAGAATGAGAAGCGTCACCAGTCCAGCTCCTGCCCGAAACGAGTTGAAAAGATTGAGATTCTGTTGGATATACTGACCCAGTCCCCCAGCGCCGACCACCCCCAGCGAAACGGCAATTCGGGTATTAATCTCAAGGATATAGAGCGTCCAGGCAACGAATGAGCTCGAGACTTGTGAGAGCATGCCAAAATTGATCACCTGTACACGAGACGCGCCTGTAGACTCGATAGCCTCAATAGGACCATCTTGTATCTCTTCAAGTTCGTCGGTAAAAAGTCGACCTAAATTACCGATAGTGTCTGTCGCAACCGCAAGCATAGCCGTAAGCGGCGAAAGCGGGACGAGTGCGGCGTAGATGAATACCCACACGAGTGCAGGTATTGCACGAATTGTTGACATAACGCCTCGAAAGAGAAAATTGAATGGGAATGGCGTCACTCGCTCAGATCCCATGACACCGAAAAACAGTGCGAGAGGGAACCCTAAGACCGTGCCGACAATCCCGATAGTTAGCGTTATTATGACGGCTGAGACGATTAAACTACTTCGTAGTGAGACCACAGTCGCAAGAATCGACGACGGATGAGTAATCAGCGCGCCAAGTGCAGCCAGCCCTCCAATATTGTTCTCTTGGGTGTAAAATGTGAGATCAACAAACGTGGGCCGTGCATATTTGCCAAATTCGTTGAAAAAGAAGCCAAACTGTGCAAAGCGGATCAACTCTGGCACTGGCCGTCCGCCTAAGAATCCAGCTCCAAAGTAGACCGTAACGATAGCTACCACAATTGTTATCAAAAGCACAGTTCGCCGAATCAGCGTCTTTCGCTCGAGACGGCCGAGAATATCGTCAATCTGATCCGTGCTCATGCGTCCGATACCTCCGGCACTGGCTGTGAGTCACGATTTGGTGACTGGCTATTATCTTCTCCATAGTAGAGCGTGTCAACAATATCCATCGACAACTCTTCACGACTTCCATCAAATACGACACGTCCATCGCGAATTCCAATAAATCGTTCACCAAATTCACGAGCGATATTTACTTGATGAAGGCTCGCAATCGTTGTCAAGTCGCGCTCCTCAGCAGCCTGCTTTAGATATCGCATCACATCGCGAGCTGCTTTTGGGTCTAAACTCGAAACCGGTTCATCTGCGAGGAGTAATGACGGGTTTTGAACGAGCGCACGCGCAATCCCGACTCGTTGCTTCTGCCCACCTGACATGGAACTCGCACGCTGCTCCGCCTCTTTAAGTAGACCGACTGTCCGAAGAGCACGCAGGGCAGCCTTTTTATCATCCCTCGAATTGAGCGTGAGAACCGAGCGAATATCATCAGTTCGCCCAAGCGCACCTGTGAGAGCATTTCGATACGCGGACATCGATTCAATAAGATAATGCATCTGAAATACCATCCCAACTGCTTCTCTGGACTCAGACACAGGGTTCCCACCGATACTGACCGTCCCCGTAGTCGGGTCGGTAAGCGCGTTGAGAATACGCAGTAGTGTCGACTTCCCCGCTCCAGATGGCCCGAGCACAACGACGAACTCTCCTGACTCTATTTCGAGAGAGACGCTATCAAGTGCAACAGTATCGGGACCAAATACTTTCGAGACATCACTTACCGAGACACGTGGCATATGTGTATGATTCCGGGCATACGAAAAAGTTCAGTGGACAGTTAAGAATCCAGTAGCTCTGCGGAGATGCCAAGTGCGTCAGCGACATCAATGACAGGTTGATACGTCTCATTTGAAGCCTCCCGGACGTCACTGAACCAGAGGTCGTCTTCAGTGTCTGCGGTCGCGTCCTCACCGAGGTATAACGTATCCTGCGCATTGACGAATGCTTCTTTCACTGCTGTCTGCTCTGTCTCGTTTAGTTCAGGACTCACGACGATTGGCGCCCGCGGGATGCCTTCGGTCATATCTACATACCTGAACCCTTTCTTCAATTCTCGGTTATCATCAAGCGTAATAAACTGTCCAACGCCAGCAGCCGAAACCTGTCCTCTATCAAGTGCAGCAAAGGCCTCAGAGTGACTCGAAAATTGTGGAGTGAACTCAGCATCACCAGTGTCAGTCGGTAGGTCACCAATCGAAAGTCCTGCTTGCTGTAGCATATACAGTGGATAGAGCGCACCAGACGCCGAGAGTCGGTCTGCAAATGCAATTGGCTCTCCTTGGAGATCACCGAGGCTCTGTATGTTTGAGTCCTCCTGTGTTACAATCACTGATGCATATGTCCAAGACCCGTATCCGTATCGTTGAAGAATAATATCACATCGGTCCTTGGCCACTCCCAGAGCCGCAGCGAATGGACCGGTCTCTGCAATGTCTCCGGTTCCTCCAGCCAAACTCTGTAAAACAGCGCTATACCCTGCTGCATACCGGAGGGTTGCTGACTCAACGTCAAGCTCCTCCTGTAACATCGATTGTATCGGAGCGTACTGCGATTGCATCAGCTGCTGAGGCTCACTGGGTGACATGTAGAATGTTGCACGATTGTCACCAAATGATGGTTGACTGGCGTCTTGATTTGACCCCTGTCCTGACTGCGAAGTACACCCTGCGAGGGTTCCAGTGAGGCCAATGCCACCAAGTGCTCTCACGATTTCGCGTCGGTTATACATCGTCTATGCGGTAATATCTAATCAAGCATTGAAAGAATTCCGTTCGTATATATATAGTTCAATGTATATATATGTACAAGTTGGAACGGACAGGCGCAACGAACTTGTTCAGCACTTCTCTTATGCAAGTATGAGCAGACACCAACCAGCCGATATCGTCGTTGTAGATTATGGGCTCGGTAATCTCCGCTCAGCCACCCGAGGGCTTGAGCGCGCTGGCGCAACCGTCACAATTTCAGATAATCCCGACCGTCTTGAAACCGGTGATGGTATCGTGCTTCCAGGTGTGGGAGCATTCAGTGAGGGGATGGAAAATGCCGGTCCGTTTCGCGATGCGTTAGCGGCGGCCGCAAACCGAGAGCAACCAATTTTTGGTATTTGTCTTGGGATGCAGATGCTCTTATCCAGCAGTGAGGAAGCAGCACACGCAGGAGAAGGTGAAGTCGAAGGCCTTGATTTCATTCCTGGTCACAATCGACGGTTTGAGGGATCAATCAAGGTTCCACACATGGGCTGGAACGAACTTCAAGTTGATCGGCATCATCCTATTCTTGATGGGGTTGATGGCGAGTACGCGTATTTCGTTCACTCATACTACGCAGATCCAGATGACACTGAGGCCATTGCGGCAACGACAGAGTATGGGGATGCATTCCCAGCGGTCATTGCGAACGAAAGTGGGACCATTTTTGGGACACAGTTTCACCCAGAGAAATCTGGTGAGACTGGGCTACAGATACTACACAATTTTGTTGATTACTGCGTCAAATAGTCACTGTTTGCACATCTCGGTGGGCTTTTATTATTTCCTCAAATCCTATACAGTATGTCAATAGTAACGCTCGGCCCAGCAGGAACGTATTCCCACCGAGCTGCTCGTGCGGTGAATGAAGATGTTGTTTTCCGCGAGTCGGTTTCAGCGATTATCTCCGTTGTTGGGGATAATCAGTATCAGCGTGGTGTGGTTCCAATCGAAAATAGTATTGAAGGGAGTGTGACTGAGACTCTAGACGCAATCGCCGAAGCTGAGATTGCAGTGACAAACGAGATTATCACGCCCATTCGACACGCGCTCTTGGCACAGTCTCCAGAGTTCAAGCGTATCGCTTCACATTCACAGGCCCTTGCACAATGTCGGTCTTATCTTGAGCGTGAATATCCCGACACAGGACTCGAAGCTGTCGCAAGCACCGCTCGAGGTGTTGAACAGGCTCGCGCTGATGGCTCAGTCGCCGGGATTGGGCACCCAGATAACGCTGGTGAGATTCTCTCTGTGATTGCCGAAGATATTCAGGACCAATCCTCAAATTCAACTCGGTTTTTTGTGATTGCGCCTCGTTCAGAGCGTGATCCTGCGGGTGGAAAATCGACAGTTGTCGTCTACCCGAATGCCAATTATCCCGGACTACTACTCGAGTTGCTCGAGGCCTTCGCCGAACGTGATATTAATCTCTCGCGCATTGAGTCTCGCCCGAGCGGGAATCGGTTAGGAGATTACTTATTCCACATCGACTTCGATGCTGGACTATACGAGGAGCGTGCACAGGCAGCACTTGAGCAGATTGAATCGATTGCGGCAGATGGATGGATAAAGCGACTCGGTTCGTACGACCGTCAGCACGTGTTGTATTGACTTTGTGGAGAGTTCATCGCGCTCTCGTGTGCTGAGCAGGGTTCTTACATCGATGGCAGGATAGGATACAAAAACGCGACTGTGGTGTGAGAAGACATCACCAATGAAAGATACAGATTGACCCAGACAGGTGCTATTTTACGCCCGCGCCCGCAGTGGTCAGATATGGATTACGATCCGGACAAAATCGAGACAGCGTGGCGAGAGCGGTGGGAAGAAGAAGGCCGATATGAGGCTGATCCCTCCGATGAAGGTGATGCCACGTTTGTCACTGTCCCATATCCGTATCCTAGCGGTGGGATGCATATCGGGCATGCACGAACATATACCGTTCCTGACGTGTATGCAAGGTATCGACGTCAGCGTGGCGACAATGTCCTGTTTCCAATTGCCTGGCACGTCACAGGCACACCAATCATTGGTGCTGTAGAGCGACTCAAAAATGAAGAGCCAGAGCAGATGTCGGTTCTTCGTGATACATATAACGTTTCGAAAGATACTCTTGCAGATCTCAAAACGCCAATGGGGTATGCACGACACTTTATTGAGCAGCATTACAAGCAGGGTATGCATGATCTTGGGCTGTCAATCGATTGGCGAAGAGAGTTCACCACGAATGATGAGCGATACTCGAAGTTCGTTACCTGGCAGTATGAGACGCTTCGCGACGCGGGTCGATTAGAAAAGGGCCTCCATCCGGTCAAGTACTGCACCAATGAGGAACAGCCTGTCACGACGCACGACCTTCTCGAAGGTGAAGAGGCTGAGTTTCAAGAATATACACTCATCCGATTCACACACCGTGAGACGATTGTTCCAATGGCGACACTCCGGCCAGAGACAGTCCGCGGGGTGACGAACGCCTACATTGATCCTGATGGGTCATATGTGTATGCAGACGTCGATGACGAGCAGTGGTTCGTTTCTATGGCTGCCGTAGAGAAACTCAAACTACAGGGGCATGATATTACCGTCACTGAAGCAGTGTCAGGTGAAGCACTTGTCGGGGAAACAGTTGAGAATCCAATTACCGGTGAGAGTATTATTGTGCTTCCAGCTGGATTTGTTGACCCAGATAACGCGACAGGAGTGGTAATGTCTGTCCCGGCACACTCACCTGATGACTACATTGCCCTGCAGGAAGCAAAACAAGACCCTAACCGACTCAAGACGTACGGAGTCGATATGTCAATAGTCAATAATATTGAGCCGGTTCCGGTTCTAACGATAGAAGACTACGGAGAGATCCCAGCAAAAGACGCAGTTGAACACCACGGTATCGAATCAAGTGACGACCCGGAGCTTGAGACTGCGACGAAAGAACTGTATAATCGCGAGTTCCATCAAGGTGTACTGAACGAAGATTATGGTGAGTTCGCAGGAGAGGTTATTGAAGAGGCTCGCGATGCTTTCCGAGAGGCATATACATCGACAGGCGCCTTTGGATCAATGCAGGAGTTCTCCGAGAATGTTGTCTGTCGGTGTGGCGGTGGTGTCGTCGTCGCAGAACAGGATACCTGGTTCCTTCGATATAATGATGAAGACTGGAAGCAGCGTGCGCATACGTTGGTCAGCCAGATGGAAACGATCCCCGAGAACACACGCAGTGAGTACGACTATACGATCGATTGGCTAAACGAGTGGCCGTGTATTCGTAACTATGGACTCGGGACTCGGCTGCCGTTTGATGACGACTTTGTTATCGAGCCACTGTCAGATTCGACGATCTACATGTCATACTATGCTATTGCACACCGACTTCGTGACATCCCAGTAGAAGACTTGGATCGGGATTTCTTTGACACACTCTTTTATGGCTCTCAAGCTGTCGAAAACCCAGATGAACGAGCACTTTCACTTCACGAGGAGTGGGATTATTGGTATCCTGTTGACTACCGGTTTTCTGCGAATGATTTAATATCTAATCATCTGACATTTTATCTCTTCCATCACGCCGAGTTGTTTGAGCCCGCACAGTGGCCAGAAGGAATTGTTATTATGGGAATGGGACTTCTTGAGGGAGAGAAGATGTCCTCTTCGAAGGGTCATGTCGTTCTTCCCGATGCTGCGATTGAGGAGTATGGTGCCGACACCGTCCGTTTTTTTCTACTGAACTCGGCGGAGCCATGGCAAGACTACGATTGGCGAGATGAGCAGGTCGGATCCGTTCGCGATCAATTGGGGCGGTTCTGGAACCGAGCACAAGGAATTATTCGCACCGAAACACCATCACAACCCTCTCTTCGCCCAATTGATAACTGGTTACTTTCACGGCTTCAGCGAACGATTCAGACAGTCACCACTTCGCTGGAGGCGGCCGAGACGCGTACGGCCAGCCAAGCTGCGTTCTACGACTTTGAGGAGGACCTACGATGGTATCATCGCCGAACAACACAGGACCGCCCCGGTGCACAGTGGATTCGACAACAGGTGCTCTCGACACGCCTCCGTCTCTTGGCACCGTTTATTCCATTCATCACGAACGAACTTCACGAACAACTCACGGGCCAGTCCGCGGAGATGGCATCGTGGCCCGCCGTGGACGACAATCATATCAATCGGCCACTGGAGGCGAGCGAAACACAAATCGGTCGTCTTGTTGATGACATTCAAGATATTCAGCAGTCACTCTCCAATGCAGATGAATACATTCCCGCAGCAGATCCAGATCATATCGAAATCACGACCGCACCGTCGTGGCACCGGGCTGTGTTTGAGTCAATTGTGCAAGAAGGTGCCGATCAGGCAGAGGTAATGAGTACAGTCATGCAAAATCCTGAACTTCGCAAACGCGGGAATGCAGTGAATGACCTTGTCGGAGAACTGGTCAAATTCGCGCGCGGCCGAGATGAAAAAGAGCTCGAAGCACTTGCCAGTGTTAATGAGGAGGAGACGTACCGGCGAGCTGTGACATTCCTTGAGAGAGAGTTCGATGCAACAATCAATATCTCACAAACGACAGACGCTTCGGCGTCTGCTATCCCATTCCGTCCAGAGATTGACCTCCAAGCAAATCAGTAGCTCCAATTCTCTTCAGTTCTCAGTGAGTTGATACATATCGAAGCCTGTCGTATCTGCGCTCTCGGCTGCCGTTTCATAGACTGCGCGTGCCGCAGCAACGTCTTGGATTGCCAATCCCGTCGAGTCGAACACGGAGATATCAGTCGTTGTCCGTGATATGAATTCATCTCCAGCGACGAGCGCACCAACTGCCATATCGATATCTGCACGGGTGAGACCACCATCCGAGAGCGGCACATTAATTTCACCGGAATGAATCGCCTGTTCATAATCATCAACGATAATTGTTGCCTCGGAGAGAATGTCCCCATCAAGTTCGTTTTTGCCGGGTGCATCTGCTCCCATTGCGTTAATGTGTATCTCATCGTTGAGCGCTGTTCGTTCGACAATTGGTGATTCGACGGGAGTTGTTGTTGAGAGAATATCACAGGTGGCGGCTTCAGAAATGCTGCCGGGCACCACGTCAAACTCAGATTCGAATTCGCTCGCGAATGCTTCAGTGCGCGCGGAGTCAACATCACTGACAACAACCTCCTCAATCGGGCGTACATTCGCAATTGCAGTAAGTTGCGTATACGCCTGAGCCCCTGCCCCAACAAGCCCAAGAGAGCTGGCGCTTTGTTTCGCGGCGTAATCGGTCGCAACGGCCGCGGCAGCACCTGTTCTTAACATGGTTAGTGTCCTTCCATCCATGATGGCGAGTGGATAGGCTGTTTCTGGGTCGGAGTAAATCATCGTCCCCAACACAGTGGGTAAGCCAGCCTCTTGTTGATTCTCTGGATGAGAGTTAACCCATTTCAACCCCGCAGCATCCCATTCGCCTGTATTCAAGTATGCTGGCATTGATCGGAAATCGCCATTATACTTCGGAAGGTCGATGTATGACTTGGCCGGCATCTGCGCGTTTCCACGATGATACGCTGCGAATGCAGATTCTACTGCATCAATGACAGCTGGCATTGACGCATATGTACGAACGTCTGAGGCATCTAAGAGAAGTGTCTGTGTCATCTGTCTAGTATAAATGTATGTCGAACGACGTTAATGCGTTACTCCCGTCTCTGAGTGCGGTCAGCAAAAGAGAAAAAAAGTGTCGAGTTGACCACAGCCACAGGGGGAAGGTGGGTGTCTTTTCGGAGGGCTCTACATTGCGCCGCCCATGCCACCCATGCCGCCCATGCCGCCCATGCCGCCGCCGGGTGCACCACCTTCGTCATCGTCGCCACTGGTTGATAACTCGTCGGCCGCGATAATGTCGTCAATTTTGAGGACTAAATTAGCCGCCTCAGTCGCCGAAGAGAGTGCCTGCTCTTTCGAGTGGGCGGGTTCGACAACACCTGTCTCGAACGTATCCTCAACCTCACTCGTGAACACATTCAGGCCAGCATGAGTCTCATCGTTCTCATGAGCCTTGCGTAGATCAACGAGCGTATCAATTGAGTCAAGTCCAGCGTTCTCGGCGAGAACACGTGGAACGAGTTCAACGGCGTCGGCGAACGCTTCAACGGCAAGTTGTTCGCGGCCGCTCACAGAGTCAGCGTAATCGCGCAGTTGTCGCGCGACCTCAATTTCGATTGAGCCACCACCAGCAACAACACGACCATCAGAAACAGTCGTTGAGACAACATCAATTGCATCGTTGATGCCTCGTTCTAGCTCGTCAACGACGTGGTCAGTTGAACCACGGAGTAGCAGTGTCACGCCATGGCGCTCGTCACCGAGACCTTCAACGTAGAATAATTCGTCTTCAGAGTCACGTTGAACAGATCCGAATCCAAGATCGGATTCAGAGAGGCTTTCGATGTCCGAGACAACGTCTGCTTCGACAACGTTCTTCAAGAATTTAATGTCGGACTTCTTTGCACGGCGGACAGCTAAGATGCCTTCCTTGGCGAGATAGTGCTGTGCGAGGTCATCGATTCCTTTCTGGCAGAAGACAACATCTGCGCCAGCATCTGCAATCGTATTGACCTTTTCCTTCAGTTGTTCTTCCTCCTGGTCGAGGAATTTCTGCAACTGGTCGGGCGATTCGATATTGACCTGTGTATCGACATCAGTCTCCTCGACTTCGATTGGCTCATCAAGTAGGAGTACATCGGCCTCCTCAAACGCAGTCGGCATGTCATCATGAACTGGGTCTTTATCAACGACAGCACCGTTGAGTAGCTCGGATTCAGCGGCAGCCCGCCCTGTCTGGGTTTCGATATTTACATTCTCCAGATCGACAATGTAGGAGCCATCGTCTGCTTCGACTGTCACAGCCTCGACGGTGCTCACGACTAATTCAGCCAAGAGCTCTTTGTCAAGTTCTGAGCTCTTGCCTGTCATCGATGTTTCTGCGACCTTTTGCAACAGATCCGTATCGCCAGGCTCGACAGTTCGCGTCGTTGCATCAACTTGTGCGCGCGCTTCTTGGCTCGCAAGGTGGAATCCTTTAATAACCGCTGTTGGATGGATATCCTGATTTAGGAGTTCCTCAGCGTTTTTCAGCAGTTCACCCGCAATCGCGACGGCGGTTGTTGTTCCGTCACCTGCTTCATCTTCCTGTGTTTCGGCAACCTCAACGATCATCTCTGCGGTGGGGTTGTCGATATCCATTTCTTTGAGAATGGTGACACCGTCATTTGTAATGGTTACATCTCCCATCGAGTCGACAAGCATCTTATCCATTCCTTTTGGTCCGAGAGTTGATTGAACCGCTTCAGAAACTGCTCTGGCGGCCTGGATATTGTACTCTTGCGCATCCTGATCCTTGACGCGCTGGGCATCATCGCCCATGATAATCATCGGCTGTCCCTGTTGCATACGCTGACTCATATTCATCGATAGATTGATTGTGATTCTATATAAAAACTTTGTATTCGCGAGAACTAAGCATGTGATATACACACACACAATTTCAAAAAGGAGGCGCTGAGCGTACGATATCTCCCGTATCAGGGGTATCACATTACCTGAAAGCGATTGACTGTGAGACCAATTTAACAACGATTTAAATACAGACAGAACCCCAGCCATGTGTACACAGGGTGGTCGCTTCAGTGAGAGCCCAGTCGTTCTTTTTGATGAACGCTACGGCATCTTATGAGTCACATTTCGGCGAATATGCCAGCGGTCTTGATTGGGTCGCTCAGATCGCTGCGAACACCCGCCTGTGGATTGAATAGCTATGTGACAGCACAAACAGATGTAAACGACCTCGGGCACCGTGGCCTAAGGTTTGCCAGCGGGCTCCTGCTCTATCCGCGTGATCTGGAGGATTGGAAAAGTGCCGTTCACGCTCAGTGTCGCTGGTTTCAGGGGTATTTAGTTGGTGATCCGTCCAACCAGACGTGAGCCAGTACTGGAGGAGACGCTACCCGATGCTCCGGGCGGCATTGTAGTCTGCGTGGAGTCTCTCAAGAGTATTGATGTCACCGGGGAGAATCAGCCTTGTCGTCGTAGCGTGGTTTGTGTCATCAACTGTGGAATTCGCTTCCAATCTGAAGGATCGGACTCAGGGTATCCACCTCGCAACCTGTATGAACAATATCTGTCACCACTTCAGAGAGAGTGTTTTTCCTTGTCTTTTGTCCGGTATGGCACGAGGGTGTATCCCTTCGCCTCCGACTCGCTTATCTCACTCGTTTCCACGGAAGCCAGCAGAACCTATCGAAAACCGAGATATACATACAGATTCATAAACGTTCCCTACAAATCGGGTAGAATCTGCGCTCAATCGTCGTCTTCAGCAAACCGAGCGGCTCCTTGTGAGCCTGTGCCAGACTGCTGAGTTCGAATTTCTTCGTCACGACGTTTGAGTTGCTTATTCTGCTCAAACATTTCGTTTCGACCCGAGTAGTACTTTGTATCATAGATTGAGAGCCTCTCGTCTGACGGTGGCTCTCCGAATCTCATCCCAATAGCGAATCCGATGATTGCAAAGAGCAGTCCCCAGAGCCCATACCCAAGCCCTGATGACGCGATGAAGGATGGCTCCCATCCATTTAATCCAGCCTGTTGGAGCCCGAAGAATGCGAATGTCGATACTCCACCAAATATGATACCGAGATAGACTGCCAACGTCGTCGTCTGATCAGAGAATGCGGCGAAAACCGCGATTGCAGTCGTTGCAGTCAATAAAGCAGTCGAAAAGAAGTAGATGTCAAACAAGCCTGGGAAAACAAACGCCCACGCCAGCGCTGCGATAACGAATACACCAACCAAGAGTCGACCAATAATTAGCTTCTGCTTACCAGAGACATCATATCGTTCATACACAAGCGGCTCAAGAACGTCTCTTGAGATGTTCATTGCACAGACGTTGACGTATGTATCAACCGATGAAAGCGCCATTCCCATCAATGAAAGAATGAGAACGCCACCGATAATTGGGCTTCCAAATAGTTCAGTAATGAGCGATGTAAAAATGAAGTATCCGAACGTACCGACTTCAGAAGCGACTTGACCGTCAACTGGTGGGAATATAACCAATGTCGCGATTCCGATCAACGTCGGGAGTAGAATAACAATACCGACGTTGAATGCAAGATTCCAGTACATTCCCTTCTGAGCTTCACCAACATCCTTTGCGCTCATCACGCGTTGCCACGCCCCTTGAAGTACGACAAAGCCAGGCGTGTAGATAATAATAGAGAGTAACATATACCCAAGACCTGGGGAATCCCAATCGAAGAATCCATCAGCAAAGGCCGGAGGATTTTGATTTATTTGTCCGATAATATTTCCGAACCCACCGGCGATTGATGCTGCTTCTGAGAGGGCACCCACAGTCAAAACAACCAATAGACCTGATGCGAGGACGAACTGAATCAGATCTGTCCGGAGAACTGATCGAAAGCCACCGAGGACGACATATATTCCAAAAACAACGCTGACGATAACTGCCAGTAGCTCGGGACTTGTTTCGAGCGGAATTGAAAGTGCAGTGCTGAGGACGAACACCTCAGCAGCAAGCCAAGAGAGGAATACGAAGCTTTGGATTGGTCCCAAGAGGGTCTGCACAGCTTGTGAGTACCGGAAACGAAGAATCTCTGGAATCGATGTCCCAGGGAATCGCCGAAATAGTTTTGGGACGAATACGAGTCCAATCGTACAGAGAATCCATGGAATTGTAAAGATCCAGATAGCACCGAGCCCAAATGTGTACCAGAGGTACATTTGCCATGTCATCCACCCAATCAATAACCAGCCTGCTGCTAACGAGGCAGCAATCCACCAACCTGGGAGTGAGCCAGTTCCGATCCAATAGTCAAAAGCTCGCTCATCATCGTTATCCACCCCGCGCAGGCCCACGAACTGTACAACACCAACACCAAGTAATGCTATAAAGAATCCACCGGCGAATAGCCAGTAAGTAATAGCATTTGACATGATATTGATAATAAATATTTGAGAACAAATAACGGTTACGTCTTGTGATTATGTCTGCGTATGTGCTCAGATTTGTTCGAGAAGAAATAGTTTCAATCAGGCGAAGGAGACGGACGCCTATCCTACTCTGAGGCGCACACATTTCCGAGCGCCGCTGGCATCACAATTTGCGGTGAACAGTCTACTGTGATGCGGGCAAATGGCATTCAGACAACTGAACTACCACCTGTGCTAACCAGTATTGTTACCATTGTTCTCCGTGGTTGGATTCGGTATTATGCGTTCACTGCTCTACGCAATGTCGGGTATCAATATCACATTCAACAACCAGCTTGCTCACTGGGGGGTATTTATGATTGTATCTGAGCATCCCCTCAAATCGCGTGACTGCAATCCAGCACGAGAAGTCGTACGTGGGCGTCATGCTGTCTTGCTAGTTCTACTGGGTGGAGAATGTGGTTACAGTGGTAGCGAGGCGAAAGCTCACGGCTTCAGTGGATGAAGCCGCCAACACTGCGACGAACCACGCTTGAACGCCAGCCTGCAGTCCCACATAGTTATGATGGGTTCCTTCCTCGCGAAAAGTAGACATGCGACATGCTGCTGCGGGAATCCGCTCACGCTCAAGACGGCCACGGGTGGGTCTCAACACACTCACACACCACCGCAGCCCACCCAGTAGTTGGCATGTCCACCACAAGGACTCTCTCACTGATGGCTGCAACTGGAGAGTCAGGCCGATGGCCCGGCCCGCTGCTCACGTGGCCAGACGCCCGTGGGAGCCACTCCGCGTTGTGGGGGCTACCACCTCGGAAGAGGCTGAAGCTGCGTCAGCGAACCCGCAAGTTCACAGCCGGGGCGCTCCAGCGAGGATTGCCTACGGAGGAATCCCACGGCTGAGCCGTGGGAGGAGCTTGAGCAGCCGTGCTCGCTTACTTCTAACACTCCAGTCATTTCCTCGCGGGAAGACACTCACCACGGATAGATTGACTTCCCAGTCGAAGAGCAATTAACGCCAGCACGACTAATTGCTATACTTCGATGGGCCATATGAAGAATCCCGCTGAGCAGGCCGCCAAACTCGTCGCAAATCCTGAACTGTATGAATCGTTCGCATCCGAGTATAGCGATGAGATGAGTTTCTACTCAGCACTCAGAGGGAATGCACAGCATTCGCTCTCCTTTCATGAATACGTGGAACTACGCCGGGTATTTCTAAATCGAGGACCGACGAGTGCTATTCGAAAACGACTCGAAGAACGTCTTGGACGGAGTCTCAAAAACATGGTTCTTGGGAATAGTCCTCGAGGCCAAGCCTACTCAGTTTCAACCCTCAGACAGCTCGCCAGCCGTCGACAACAATTCGCGGCACTCAATATCGAAGTGCCAGAACTGCTCTCAGTCGTTCAGACAACGATTGAGCATCTTTATGATGAGGTGGGAACACCAGCAGAGTCTCGCGAAACGCTTGCGGAGTTACTCTCAGCAGTTCCTGCCGATGAGTATGCTGCCACTGAGTACGTCGCACGGGCTTGGTTGACTGAGGTCACTCTTGGATCAGACACACCTGTAGACAGATTGTCAGATAAGATATCAAGATACGTCAGTATTGTCCCTACACCGGAGCCTCCGGTTGATTGCGAGCGAAGTGCAACAGCATATATCGCTGCAGCAAAAGAGCGGTCGTTTGCTGATCCCACGAAACGGCAACTTCACGAGATGGCACTACACACGTCACCATCTGTCGAAACGTTATCTGGATATCTTTACCTAACAGCGGCAAATGATATCGAAGCATATAGACACGGAGATGATAACATAACACGGGCAGATCTGATGATAGCCCGACGGCATCTTCAGCTCTTGCAGACTATCTCAGCATATCCACAGGACTCAGACCGGACAGCGTACGTTGATTCATATCTCCACCTGGTAAACGCAATCGAGGCTGGTGGTGGTCGTTGGCTGTCGGCCCGGGCAGGAAAGCCCCAACCAGCGTGGTGGACCGTCACCGAAGAGTATGCACGAGCAGCCGCAGTGATTCGCTCAGCTAATCCAGTCCGATTTATCAAGTATCTGAGTAAATCATTCCGCCATGCTGCACATGCGACCGACGACTGGACGACGAGGTATGAAATCCATGCTAACGTGCAGCAATTATTCGAGCGACTTGACCCAGCGACAATCGCTTCGACAGAGCATATGTCTGAGGAGGATATTACATCAGCAATCGCCGGCACGCTGAGCACGCATCGGTGTCGTAAGCACGAAGCAGAGGCTCATCTGGCAATCGAGACGCCGGCCTACGAGAAGGTGCATTGGGCAGTCAGTCAGGCACGCGCCGAGGCGGACCGAGCACCCCAGGGTTCGATACAGCTGCAGAATCTGAATACCATAGAGCAATTTGCAACGGCTCGACAGGCCGAGAGGAGCAAACAGTTTCAGACAGCGCTTGAACATTACGATGATATAACACCAAGTGACGATGCACTCAAGCTCGGCATTACCTGTCATCAACAGCTCTGTCAGCTAAAGATGCTGGTCGATGCTGGTCGCGATGAGAAAGCCCTCACAAGAGCACATGAGTGGTTTGAGCCAGAGTCAGCGATTCTCGCTGCGACGAAGGCGAGTTGTGGCCTGTCGCCAGATTTTGACTCAGGCGTACACAGCGTTTCAGATCAGTTCCTCTCAATTGACACTGATATTCTCTCAGTATTTCCAACGTTCATTCGACTCGCTGGAAGCGGCGGGCCCATCACTGATGTCGTCCAACAACAAGTAGAGGACTGTCTGATTATGCTTTGACATCCTCCCCAGAATGAAACCGCGAGACTTTCTTTCTCGGCTCTCCGTCATCGCTGATGTGGATGTCTGCGAGTTTGAGAAGGGAGCACTGTCTGAGCGCTCTTCTTGTCGAACTCAAAGCCAGACTGCATCTAAATGGAATTCTTGAACTCACTGGGTGCTCTCCAATTGAGACTCCCGACGTTGGACCCGTTCCGTTTGAGTCCTGAGCGTGTCTTAGTGCTGTCTTCGGTTTGCATGGCAGCAGTTCGCGAACCAGTTGGATTCGTGGGTTTTTGCCTCAATTTTTTTATACGTACACACTGAGGGCAAAGCGTACGCAGCGAACGAAAGTTCGTGCAGGTGAAGCCCACCGACTACCTCACCTCGGTGCTGTGAATGGGCTAAGTCTCAAAACACGCGTTCTTCAGCCAACTCCTTGTCATAGTGTAACAAGCTCACGAGATGACGTGGAAACCGGTCTTCTCAGCGAGTGATGGCGGCTATTCAGTTCAAATGTCGCCCTCAAGTTGAGTCAGCAGAGGAGAGATCAGATCTCAGCAGACGTTCGATAGGTCTCAATGCCACGGAGAATTTATTTGCCGGGCAGGTATATCAGGTAATGACTGATTCTGGGATGGCATCCCCAGCCGGTAACGAAGACACGAGTCATACGACCGTGGCCGATTTGAATCGCCCAGCTGGCGCCTCTACTGAGGAGACATTTCATACTCTCCATGTGCTTGATGACGCCGACCACCCACTTGTTCCCGATACAGATCATACCTATATCAAACGAGAGGTCCGAGACGAGCGTACCGATGTTGAACTAGCCGCACAGTTTCTTGCAGATGACGAATACGCGCTGCTGTTAACCGGCGAAACCGGTGTCGGTAAAGACCGCCTGATCACACAGCTCTGTGCACGAACTAACCGACCACTCATTCGGGTCAACTTCGGCTCCGGGACGACATACGCAGATTTGGTCGGCGAGTATGCACCCAACGAGACAGCTGAGGAAGCTCGCATTGCCCGAGTAAAGCAGTTAGCTGACGATCATGAAATGAACCGCAGCGATGCAGCAAAGCTGGTTGGCTCTGAGCATGCGTTTTCGTTCTCTCCCGGTATCCTCTACCAGGCTGTAAAGTATGGATGGACGTTTGTCGCTGACGAATTGAATGCTGCTGGCCCCGATGCAACGATGCCGCTCCATGGGTTGACTGAGCGCAATGGACAGCTAGTCGTGAAACCAACTGCTGAGGTGCTCAACCCGCACCCATCATTCCGATTTGTTGGAACAATGAACCCTCCACGATATGCTGGCACGAGTCCACTTAATGATGCGTTTCGGTCCCGGTTTTGGGAGCTCAATCTCGACTATCTCTCGCCGGAGGCCGAGCGCCAACTTCTCTATGAGACGACTGGTCTCCGACACGGTGTCGACCGAGAGGAACGGATCGCTGAACGACTAACGGAGTTGGCTGCGACTCTTCGAGCAAGCTACCGGGATCACGATATTGCGACACCAACCTCACACCGGGCGATTATCAAGATCGGCCGGCTTATCACAGAGTTCGAGATGGCACCAGCACAGGCGGCAAAGCAAGTCTTCGAGACACGAGCGACAGTTGAGGATCGCAGTGCTGTCGGAAAAGCAATTGACTCGACGCGATGGGAATAAAATAAGATGCAGCTCACTGGTTCGACATCTCTACAGGCAATACAGGAGCGACTTGGAGCCGGGGACGCCGAGACACTCCGTGAGTCAGAGAAACGACGCCGGTACTTGCAGACGTATGCACGGCTGTTAACAACAGACAGGCCAATCATCAATTTCTCGCCAGAGCTACACACAGCAACGACCGAATACGACGGGAAACAGCCGAAAATCACACTCACAACCCGTGCATTTGACCAACCCGTGACGGATCTGCGTCGACGAGTATTTGATCTCGCCATACAAGAGGCATTGGTCGTGCATGAGATTGGGCATCTGCGATATACCGACCTCGATGGGTTTCACGAGTCACTTGCTGCGACAGAAACTGACCGTCTTCGGCTGTTTACACGAGTGTGGAACATACTTGAGGACGGTGCTATCGAACGACAGCTCCGGCACCGGTATGCAGTCGAAACTGAGTTAGATATATTGAACGCCAATCTGTTGCATACCGATGCGCTTAGTCATGAAACCCCAGACTCTGGACGCCAGCGATTCAGTTTCTTTCACGCAGTCATCTGTGGGCTCGCTGATATGGCGATTTACGATAGTGGACGGTTTCAACAGCTCCGGGCCAGCGAGATAAAAACATTGCAGATGGCATCTCTCCGAGACAAACGAACGCTTGACCGGTTCGTCCCGGCCATGGGGAAGGCAGTCCAGCGTATTCTCACCGAGACAAATCCTACTACCCGTAACAAGCACATCTGGTCGTTCTGGACAGAATTATGTAACACGCTGGATGATGCAACTGTATCTGGAGCTGAAGCAAGCGAACTGGCGCGGTTACTTGATTCGGATGGGACCGTTCGCACCAGTAACCATCAGTCCGCAAGAGTCGCCCAACGGGTGACTGACGAAATCGCTCTCGAAGATGATAAATTAGGAGCGCCAATACCGGGAAAGCCGGACGATACGGCTGGAGAATTCGGCCCCGCAACGCAGTCAGCACGTGATCTTGGCCGTGCCGCAATCGCCGACGAAGTAACGCAACAGGTCATAAGCGCAATCGGCCCAGACAGTTCCAACACAGATATCAAGCACAGCGATGATTCAAACATCGAAACAGAGGGCTCTGAAGAGGCGGACACTGCCACAAGCTCAACTTTGCATGATGAGAGCTCAGGGTGCATCGCAGAAGCAGGTCATGATGATAGCCAGCGTGCAGGAACTGCTGCTGAGAGCCATGAGAGCCTGAATCCCTCAAATGAACATAGAGAGTCTAATACACAGCCCTATCCGGGGGCTGCTGACCTCCCATGTCAGTCACAGCGTGATGCCGAAGAAGACACCAATGTCGACCCAATCGAGAGTATCGCTTCGACAGATTCGGTATCTGAGGTGAGTGATGATTCAAACCAGGTTACGTCAGTAATCCGCGATCGATACGCTGAGGAATTAGCAGCCGAGGTAACTGAACTCGACAAGGCCGAGGCTCGAATTGCCGAATTCAATGATTATGTTCAGGCACTCGCCGCGAGTGACAACGAAATGTCGCTACGGGTCGTTACCGCAACTGAGCTCGGCAATGCCGCTGCTTCGGACCGCTGGCAGACGGTTCAGCGAGATGCAACACGACTTGCTCGTCGTTTCCAAAGCCGTCTTCAGGAACACCAGCGCGATGTCGAACGGTCACATCGTCGACGTGGCGCACTTGACCGGTCGCGACTCGTTGCTGCCTCACGGGGGCAGCCAGACGTGTTCACACAGATTGAGAAAGGCGAAAACAAGCAGTATACATGTGTGATTATGTTAGACCGGTCTGGTTCGATGGGAAACGGTGCGGTCACAGCTGCTGAGACGGGCGCGCTCACGACTGCTGCTGCGCTCGAGTCGATTGGTATCTCTGTGACAATACTTGATCTCTACGAATCGGAGACACGCCTGGTCAAGACTCGTGTCGAAGAGGTCAGCGAGTTATATGGGCGTGTCTTGACTGAGCAAACCGGCGGTGGAACCCCACTGGCGAGCGCATTATCGCTGGTGCGCACACGGTTTCGAGAGGCAGAAAATCCATTTGTGATCGTCGTAACTGATGGACGACCGGATGATGTCGGTGCGTATAAGACCGAACTCGAGAGTGTAACTTTTCCTGTCTTAGGAGTCTATCTTCGGTCATCGGAGACACCTGAAACTCGGTCAGCCGAAACAGATCGCTCGTGCTTTCATCAATTAGCCGTCGTCGAAGAGTGGTCGCGACTCACTCAGCGACTTGAGCGTCTGGCTGAGCGCATACTGTTTTGAATTTTGAACTGCTTGGCAGTGGGTGATGCACAAGCGAAACGAGCATGTGCACCGCGCGGCCAATACATCACGTGAGCGACGAACGCGGACCAGCGCATTGTCCTCGATGTGCAGTCATCGAACCAGCAGGTGGATTCGATCGAGATGACCCCATTGGGACGAATACAATCACACGGTTTCGCTGTCTCGACTGCCAAGCGACGTTTCCATGGCGGTGTTTCCCGACTGATCCCGAGTGCAAACATGGGCCTTTCCAATGGGCAGGGGAGCGATTTACGTTCTACTTTGGACAAGGGACCCGACCCGAGGCGACTCGTTTCGCCTCCTCCAGAGAATCATCCGACAAAGCGAATGCCGACACTACCAAGACTCAGACGGCATATCGTGCCGATCTTGATATTGCTTCCTACGATGCGCTCGAAGAGTTCCTAACGGTGACGAGTGATGCGCTTATTAGTGGACAGGAGGCTGCAACGATTCAGTCAAAACTTGAGACAAAAGGCGGCGACATTGAGTGGCCATGTGAGATTGTACTCGAATTCCGGCACGGAGAGTGGGCATCATATAGTGCAACACACCCCGATGAGGCAACGGTTCTTGAGCCACACTTGGTCTCAGTTGGGGAGTGATTACCGCTTCCGTGCTTCCCTGAGCAGGTTTAGCTGTAGAAGCGGAATTCCACATCGACATTCACCGCCATATGATCACACCTGTGGCAAGTCTCCAAGCCTTCGATACGAAAGAAGATAACATCGGGCGTACCAGCACCAGAAGCGGTTCACAGAGTGGAAAGACGAGTGGTCAGTATTCTCAGAAGTCCACTCGAAGACGTTGTCGAAAACCGTCGGGCAGTTCTATGACGACCTCTCAAACAAGAAGCAGAAAGGGCAAAAGTTGGGTGGCTCAAGCGGAAGTCTCCACGAGAGTATCAGAGTCTGACGTATTCGCAGTCTGGCTTCGAAGTCCCACAAAAGTGCGCACAAACTCGCACATTGCCTCCGTCGGTAGCCGAATTCCCAACGGAGGAATCCTCGCGGTTGAGCGCAGGGAGGATGTCGAATCTCTTGCGTGGTGATGAGTTGCAATCGAATCAGAGACTCCGATCTTATATTTGTAGGCACAGGCGGAGAGCACTCTCCGGTGGTCACAACTCACCAGTCTATCTTGAGGGCTTGGTTGCAAGCGGAATGTCCTCAGCGATGGCTCGAACTCGCTCAATATCGGACATCTCTGGAGTTGCTGGGATGCGGTGTGTGGAGACGCCAATGTCTCTCTCGAACTCCTCAAGTAGGGCAAGTTGCTGTTGCTGTTGTGCAACACAGTGATTACAGTCCTCATTGATATCTATTCGAACCTTATTAGCGATGATGTAGCCGACTGGCACCTGCGCATCGTGCAGCTCTTGATACAGTCGCTTTGTCTCAGCTATTGCCATGTCTTCAGCGTGCGTAACGATATTAAATTGTGTCCGCTCAGCATCCTCAATAATTTCTGCAACAGTTTCGATCTGACTTTGTGCTGTTGCGATATCATCGCTAATGTTCAATCCACTCTCAGACGACCCGCCTCCACCACCGAAAACCCGCGAGGCGGCGGAAGTAACGCTATCAATACCACTTTTTAGCTTCGCAGCCTTCGAGAGCGCAGTACCAGCAACGTCGGGTAATTGCAATACTCGGAGTGTATGCCCTGTCGGTGCAGTGTCAAATACAACAGTGTCCCACGTACTGTTGCCGACATACTCAGCGAAAACGTCGATCACGGCAAGTTCGTCCGTCCCAGGGATTAGTCCATCAGCGGTCACATCAGTGAGGTCACCCTCACCGATATCCAGTCCGAAGTCATTCGCCCGCTCAAGAATTCCCTGTAGTTTCTCAGAATAGCGTCGGTTGAATCGCTCTTTTGGGACTATCTCAACGCCGTAAAGATTGTTATTGATCGCAGTCGGTTCATCACCAAGTGAGGTATCAAAGATGTCGCTCGTGCTATGTGCTGGGTCTGTCGAAACGAGCAACGTTTTGTTGCCCTGTTGAGCCAGTTTGAGTGCTGTTGCTGATGCACACGTTGTCTTTCCGACACCTCCCTTCCCGCCGAACAGTACGACCTGTGACGATGCGTTTCTACTCACATTCTGTGATACGCATCGGGTAAACTAATCACCTCCCCTCGTTGCTGAATTGAAGATTCAGTATTGAATTTAATCAGTTGTATCGCCTTCGTTTATAGAAAATGCGATGCTTCCCTGTGAGCAGCTCAAGTGGTTCGGGATGGAGAGCGTCTCATCATCACGGAAATCTTCGATTTCCAGACGACCCTCCCAGGCACTCGCCCTACTCAGCCTGTAGACCGCCATGCGGTCACTGAAACAGATGACCACGACAATCAAACCGTACGATCATTGGTCCTCTGCGTTCCCTTAGCAGCATTCAGTGAGCGACTCGTGGAGCTGCACGACACTGGCTTTTGTCTTCGAATCGCGGTAGGCCTCTGAGAGCTGCCCGGCATGATGCCAGCGCAACTGCTAACTGGAGCGATACTCACGCCATCCCTCAAGGCATGAGCCGCGATTCATGATGAGATTGGTAGTCATCAAAGAAGATGTTCTGTTGGGACGATTGAAACGCCGCCCCAAGCAGTACACATATAGTATCTTCCAGCATTGATTTTTTGACACTGATCAGATAGGAACTCACTCCGGATAATGACTTTCCCACGGCCGCTGCCGCTCGAACGCGGCACTCGCTGCGAGGACAGTGCTGTCTTGATGTCGTCGACCAGCAATCTGCATGCCGACGGGCAAGCCATCAACGAATCCAGCTGGGATAGAGGCTGCAGGATGTCCAGTGAAGTTGTACGGTTGGGTGAGTACCCATCCACGAAGCGGCTCAATTTCCTGGTTATCGATATTCGCCGGCTTATTTCCGTGCCGGAACGCGGTCGTACCGGTCGTCGCAGAAACAATGAGATCATACTGCTCGAAGCAGTCCTGCAGCCCGTCAAAGACATCTGTTCGAACAATATCGGCGCGCGTATATTCCCGAGTAGTCGGGGTCTCAGCCTCTACAACGAGATCAACCAGATATGGTCGAAGGCGACTCCGACCATCACCACGAGGATCGAATCCTTGTTGTTCGAGGTCATCGAGCAAGGATTCCCACAGAACAGTCGCCATCGTGTAATATGCATCAAGAATCTCCGTTCGGTCGTGACCAAGATCAGGGTGTATCCTGTCGACAGTCGCGCCAGCACGCTCAAAAGCGGAGATCGCATCATCCAGCGTTTTTCGAACATGAGGTTCGACTGGGTATGTGCCTAACCCCGGAGTGTAACCGATCATGAGATCATCAATCGGCTGGTCGATAGCAGTATGATACTCGGTGTCTGTCGGGACTGAAAACGGATCTCGCGAGTGTATGCCCGTCATAACGTCGAGCGCAAGTGCTGCGTCCGCAACCGTCCGAGCCATCGGGCCTGTGTGGAACATTGGAGTATGACTAATGAAAGCATTGGGTCGGTCACCTCTCGGAATCAACCCATATGATGGCTTAAGACCATATACTCCGCACAAACTCGCAGGCGTGCGTATTGATCCTCCCACGTCAGATCCTTGTGCGAGTGGAACAAGCGAATCAGCAAGTGCTGCTGCGGCACCTCCAGATGACCCACCTGATACTCGGTCAGTATCGAATGGATTTTTTGTTGCCCCTGTAATCCGATTATCTGTCGTTGTCCCTACCCCGAATTCTGGCGTATTGGTTTTCCCGATAATTACGGCTCCGGCCTGCTTCAGACGTGCAACGAATGGGTCGTCCTCCTCAGCAACAGAGTCCTTGAGCAGTAACGATCCTGATGTTGTGCGGACGCCATCAACGTCATTGAGATCTTTGATTGCAACCGGAACGCCGTGGAGCGGGCCTAAGGGCTCACCATCCTGAACGGCTCGCTCGGCATCGACAGCCATCTCATGAGCGAGATCGTCGGTAATTGTGACGAAAGCATTTGTTCGCTTGTTGCGCTCGCGAACTCGCGTGAGGTGGGCATCAATCACTTCAATCGGAGAGAGCGATCCCTCCTGCACGCCTTCGGCAATAGCTGTGGCCGTCATTTGCGTTGGATGTTTCGTCATACCAACAGAGTCTCAAGTCGGAACTAAAAAGCCGCTGTCTGTAAACGGAGGCGTATCAACAGAAGCAGAAATCCAAACCGGAGTAATACAAGTCGTCATCAGGAATGCGGTTGCTCACCTGAAGGTCTCAATAAACGTGTTGATTTCGTCATCGCTTCCTGTCACGATAACTCGGTCGTCTTCTTGGATTCTTAGATCGGGTCCCGGATTTGTCAGCAACTCATCTCCCCGTTCAGCAGCAACGACGATCGCTCCAGTCCGACCGCGGACGGCTGCCCCCTCAAGCGTTTGGCCAACGAGTTTAGGAGCATTTGTCCGAATGATTTCGAACTGTGTTTCCAGTGTAAGCACTTCCTCTTCCTCTAACAGAACTGAGGAGAGCATCCGACCGGTAACCGTCGAGAGCGCAAGGACGTATTCGCCACCGGCTCGATAGAGTTTTGCCGTGTTTTCAGTATTATTCGTTCGTGTGACGACCTCTGTGTCAGGCGCATATTCTTCAATAGCGACCGTCGCGTACATTGTCGAAGTATCATCGTCAAGTGCTAAAACGACAAATCGTGTATCTTCGATGCCAGCCTTCGAGAGCGTCTCTCTGTTCTCAACATCACCGGTAATGTCGACCCCTTCGTCGTCTTTCAAGTCTATTACTGTTGGTGACACGCCGTTATCTTCGAAGACTTCAATCGCTGCTTGTCCGACGACACCGTGGCCTGCGACGATAACCTGATCACTCTCAGGTGATTTCTGAGAAACTGTGCGACTGCTTACTCGCTCAAGAGCATCGTGGCTCCCAGCGACAAGCAAAAACGTGTTTTCATCTATCCGTACATCAGGGCCCGGTGCAGAGATAAATTCTCCATTAGACCATACCCCAATGATGGTAACTCCAATCTGTTTTTGAAGCTCTAACTCACCCAATGTCTGTCCCACGAGTTCACTGTCGTCCTCAACGAGAAGCTCTGAAATTTCGAAATTGTCACTTAGTTCAACTGTGTCAAGCAGTTTCTCCGTGATCGGAAGCGTTACTCTGTGTGCAAGCGCTCGACCCAAGGCTTGACGAGGTCGAACTACTCGGTCGGCGCCTGCGTACCGGTGATATTCTGCATCCTGCGTATTTTCGGCAACACTTATAATTCGTAAATCCTCTCGGAGTTCCCTCGCAGTGAGAATGACTGATACGTTCTCCTCATCAGAGACATCTGTGACTAAGGCTTGGGCTTCGGCAACATTTGCAGCCTCAAACGTCTGCTCCTGTTCAGGGTCACCACAGATCGCTTCGACCCCGCGGCTATTCAAATCTAATACCGTTTCAGAATCCTCGTCAATAATAACGTAGGGGACATCTGCTGCTTCAAGTTCGGATAAAAGAACGTTTTCGCGCGAGTTGTACGAACAGATAATAACGTGATCAGTGAGTGCGGTCGATTGTTGTGGGCTATCCTCAAGCGCCCGCTGAAAGAGTGGTACAGCCACCACTGGTAGCGCTAAGAATACGAGTAGCACGCCAGTGAGATTCATTCCAATAACGAGAAGATTTGTGGCAGCCGTATTCCAGAATCCGGTGTCACCGCCAAATCCAGCTGTGGTCAGTGCTTCAATCACGAACTGCAACGACTCGAAGACTGTGATTCCAACTCCCTCAAACCTGAGCAGTGCCCACTGATAGAGAAGTGTATAGACAGCAATAAGCAATACAACAGCAAGTAAAGATAATCCGATTCGTCGCTGCCACTCTGTCACTGTCATGTACACTTTCCAGCGGTCGCAGCGAAATGATATCTTCTGTTCAGCGCGGCCAATCAACCTTGCTGATAAACGCAGAGATAAATGGTGCGGGTGCGGTGAATATCCGTCAAGAGATAGCTCAGTGCCCACTGTTGGGAATATGAGTAACGGCTGTTTGGCACAGCCCGGAGTCTTCCTGTTCGACTGCGAGAGCGGGTGCGGTTCACACCGGGAGAACAGTGAGTATCGTTTGATGCGGACTTCAGACAATCCTGTGAAGGGTGCCGAGCTAACAGCAGAGAGGGTAACGAACGGTCATTTCGCATCAACTGGGCCATCCAACTGACCCCGAGACCTGGACCGTGGAAGCAACTGATTGCCGTTAGCTTGACCGATACTGAAGTTGTCGAGGTTCCAGATAATTCAATTGCCGCTACCGATCGACCTCATCGGCACACAAGTTCGGCGGTTGACTCAAACAAGTCTCTGCCGATGCTGTGCAAGCCCAGCCCCACCTCAACGAGGTGGGTGCGAGTGAGTAGGGTGAGTAGTTGACTGCAGTGATATTTGATATACACAGTCAGAATATATCCAGCACCAGTGCGTCGTTCACTGGTAAACACAGGGAGCTGAGATCTTGATATCAAAGCCGGGACTATCACAAACATTCAAGAATGAGGAAAATATGACTCTGTTGTGAATCATTGTGAGCATCCTCTGCTGTGTTGGAGTGACACAGTATGAAAAATGACATGAGCGATGCTGAGGCGGTCAAAACAGAGACAGTTCAACTTACCGACGCTGAAGGAACAGTGAGCGCTTCTGGTGAACTACCGGTCTCACGGTTCAAAATCGTCTCAGCTGACTTCGAAAGTGAACTGGTTTCCGTCCAACAGCTGATAAACAACGACGGAAACGAAACCAATGCAGCACTGCTCATTGACTGCGAGGGAAGCGATACTGATTTTCAAGCACTTGTTGAACTCTCCGACACACAGGCAACAGAGATAGGGTCTGCGCTCATCGCCGCAGCGAGCGACTGAGGGGTGTATACACCGGCCTCTGAGGTGGCAACCGGCGACAGGATATTTATTGTCTTACCTGCCGATCAAGTTTGACACTGTAATCTGGCGTCGTTAGATGATAGAAGAAGATTGAATCAAAAGGATCTCGGCTGAAAGAGTGTCTTATTCTGTGAACACACGCCAACCTTTTCCCCCCACCTATGTCTATGTGTATGCATATATAAATGTCAGCTAACCTGAATGTAAGCCGAAAGTTACTCCAGTGAAAGCCACACGAGACGTCACCAGGAGAAGCAGAAATGGGGAATCATATGTGGGCACTGGAATCGACGCTAAGATTGGGTCGTCTTGAGCGAGCTAAATAGGTGGTCGTTGACCTGGTGTGTGGGCTCAGGGCGAGATCAAAACCGAAAATGACCACGCATCGTGAAATTGATCAAAAAGTTGAAATCTGTGACGTGTCCTCACAGTCTCGTCATGGTTCAACCGAGCGACACTCGCAAAAATCGGCGATTCCCGAACGACGAGATACGTGCTCACTGCCTTGCGATTTCCACTATAGTGACACAAACCACCGAGGGGCACCGAGGAGATCACGATCTTTACCAAAGTTCAAGGAGAATGCTCCGAGGACGGAAATTATAGGCGTGATGACGAGATTCTTAAACTAGATGATCCGGGACGATTTAGTTAATACAGTTTTTCCGAATATACTGCACGGTATACAGCGGCAAAATCGCTCTGCAAAGTGTGTTCTCTGTCGGTGAGGTGTGCGAGCTCTCTCGGGGCCCAACTGTTAGGCTCCTCTGAGAGATAGACAGCCCAACATGGGGATATTGATTCTGTCATAAATGACTACCTCGGCAGCAAAATGTACATATTTTTTATATATCATCAGCATGAGTATGTCATGATGAGTACCGCATATCAGCTAACCCCTTCTATGCCCCTGTATGCAGTGGTATTTCTTGTTTCGTCTGTGCTGTCTATCTACGCTGTTATGCGATATTACCGGCACGACCGTCGATTGATTGTCGGTGTCTTTGCAGTAATGACGGCCGCAATGGCCTCGTGGGAACTGCTAAACTTCCTCATCGATAGCGTGACAAGCGAGCAACTCAAATTGTTAGGTAAGAATCTTGTCAATGGTATCTCCTACCCAGTGTACGCTTATTCGGTTCTTGGGTTCTCTCTTATATACGCTAATCATACCCGATGGATCAGGGTGAATGCCTTTGTTTGTGCTGCCCACATCATCTGTGGGAGCGTTATACTGTTTGTTTCCCCCGAAATACTGTATAAATCTGGCGGACTGACGATGCAGGGTCCGACTACCATCGCTGGGGTCAGTTTTACTCAATTCGTCACTCTCGATCGAACACTACGACAGGCATTTCTCTATCTCTGGGCACATGGGATCTTAGTTTTCATCATATCCGCTGCGGCTCTGCTCCGATACGTTATCCAGAGTCGACGAGATGTGGTGACCGGTCAAGCAGTTTCGGTGGTAGTTGGCATTTTAGCCCCAGCATGTGCCAGCGTGCTACTCATCACCGATACCATTTCACCAGCGTGGAACCCAACCGATCTCTCTTTCAGTATCACCGCTGTTTGTTTCGGTCTCGCAGTATTTCGATATAATCTGTTTCAAATGGTCCCGATAGGGCGCCAACAAGTCGTCCGAAGTATGGGTGACCCAGTGATCGTCGTTGATACCAACGATCGAATCGTTGATACCAACCTAACTGCGCGTAACCTGTTCAATGTCGAGTCGGATTGGCGGGGGATACCCGCGGAGGAATTCTTTGATTCGCCTGTGAACCGGTTCACTGGATCGCAGGAAATGATGGAGGTTGATACGGAATTGATCATTCAACAAGACGGACAACGCCGTCACTTCGATATTGAAAGGACGCTTCTCCGAGACCAAGTCCAAGGCAAAACCACCGGGCAGATTATTGTTTTTCGTGACGTCACAGAGCTCATTGAGACCAGACAACAGATCAAGCGACGAGAATCACGACTTAAGGAACTGCTTGGTACAATGAGGGCGTTGATACGGGCAGGATCGTATAAGAAAATCGCGAAGATTGGGGTAGAGGCTGCAAGTGAGGTTCTTGACGTACGAAACAGTATGTTTTGGAAATACGATGTTAAATCTGGTACTCTTCAGCCAGTGGCCGCAAGCGGCAATCAAGATGTACTTTCCGATGAGTCCCTCGTGCTCAATCCGAGTGAGAGTGTAATCTGGGAGGCTTTTCAGTCGAAACAAATCCAAGTATGTGATGACACATTGACTGAGCTAAGCCACCTCGACGATGGAAGATCAATTCAGAGTGAGGCGATTCTGCCATTAGGTGAGTCTTATTTGATGCACATTGGGTTGTCTGAGAGCAGCAGTATCGAATCGGAGGACATGTCACTGGTGCGTGTCTTCGCGGCAAATCTGGAAGCAGCACTCAAACGAGCTGACCGTGAACAGGAGTTAGCTCGCCAGAACGAACGGCTTGACGAATTCGCAGGGATTGTCAGCCACGATCTTCGAACGCCACTCAATCACGCGATGCATCATACCAACTTAATCACCGAAGCACAGGCAAGTGATAATGTAGAGAACGTTCAACAGTCACTGGATCAGATTGAGTCAATCGTTGATGGAATATTGCGGCTCACGCGTGCCGGTGAGACGGCTGAGGTAGATCAAAAGTGCGTAATTGAAGACATCGTCATAGAGGTCTGGGACGCCATGGCAATCGATGAGGCGACACTGGATTGTCATATCGAGGATATGACCATTAAGGCTGAAGAGATAGCTCTGTTCCGGCTTTTCGAGAATCTCTTCCGTAATGTCAATCAGCACACCGATCCGCCTCGAGTCGTGCAGGTCGGTACACTTCCCGAAGATGACAAGCAGATAGGCGACGACTCCTATACCGGGTTTTTTATCGAAGATAATGGAGACGGTATTTCAGAGACTGCTGTGGGTCGCATCTTCGAACATGGATTTACCACGTCCAGTGACGGGAGTGGATATGGACTCTCTATCGTACAACAAATCGCAGAATCTCACGGGTGGAGACTCTCAGTTACCAATGGAGCAGACGGTGGGACTCGGTTCGAAATCACCGGTGTGATGTCTCATTCGCCTGCTTAAACAGTATTGGGACAACGACGATTCGTTACGGCGTTGAATTGCTTGGCGTCGAATAAAGCAGACGTTCAAGCGTCTGTCTGCGTTCGGTTGATATATTAAGTCTCTCTATTTGCTCAGTACAGTTTTGATATCCTTTCATTTTCGTCGCTGATATGCCGTGTGCAGTGTTTAATGCGACCTGCTTGGACCGTAAAGAAAGATACTCTCTCGCTGGGTGTTCCAACTCAGTTCGATTGAGTAGTAATTCTACTTTAGTTTTCAACTCGTCCTCCGTGAACGGCTTTTGAATATACTCATCACACTGTAACTGATGGATATCGTTCCCCGGTTTTACACCGCTGACACATAGCATGAGTTGTTTTTTGTGCTCTGCTCTGATTGATGCAGCGAGTTCGTCACCAGACATTTCGCGAAGACGTCGGTCAAAAATCAACAGTTCGATGTCATCATGATATGTATCAAGTGCTCTTTGTGCAGTTTCGGCTGAGCGAATATCATATGAATCAGGAAAGTAATCCTCAATAATCGATACGACCATCTGCTCATCCTCAACAATCATCGTTGACAATTGCTGTGTCTCATGACGACGACTCCATGCGTCCAGTACTTGTAATGCAGGAATAAGTGCACGACCCTTCTCAGTAAGGGAATATACTTTCCTACCGCTCCCCTCAACAGCTTCGCTCATTTTGAGGATATTTCGCTCGCGGAGGTCAGATAGTCCACTGGACAACATCTTCGAAGAAATACTTTCGATTGAAGCTTCAAGTTCAGAATAGCCAGCGGTGTCTAATTCGTACACGGTATAGATGATAATCGGGTGCCATTTGTATGAAAAAATTTCTAAGCCGAACTTCATGTGAGTTAGATTTATATTCATGTTATGTTCTGATCATGCCGCTGACTGTCGCAATCATTAATTGTTCGCTTTCGTCTCTCAAAGATTCCAGTCCCCGATTCATGCTCACCACATTGATTTTGATTCCAAACATATAATCATATTTCTGGGCATAAATCACTCGATTTTCATTAACTGGTCTAATCTGTGCATACTTCGGATTACACAAAATCGAGGAGAAAGCCCACGACTGAAGTCGTTGGATGAATCCAACAACACACGATATAAACAACGAGCGATAGCCAGTCCGAGTCTCCAACGCCAATCCATACCTATACAAACCAACATTTCGTAAGATATAGTGATGAAGCAAGCCAACCAGTTCAACGTTCGCCCTCGCTCTGAGAAAGAACGTGAGGTGCTCAAACGCTGGTTGGACGCTTCTGCGAGTCTCTGGAACGAGACAAACTACGCTCGCCGCCAGGCATTTCTCGAAGACAAAGCGTCTGGGATGCCGACACCGGCAATCTCGAAGGCGAGTGCAAGGGCGTCCTCAGCAGTCGTGTCGCCCAGCAAATCATCCGCAAAGACTCGGAAGCGTGGCGGTAGTTCTTCAGTAGTAACGAGAAGTGCCACGCCGGGAAACCCGACGACAAGCCGTCGCCACCCGGATACTGGGGCAACGAAGGCGATGGGCGAGTTCTCCGAACCTCCGTCCGCAACGACCAATACACCATCGAGTACGGGAACCGCTCCCGACTCGAAGTGACGCGGCGAGCAGGGCCGAATCAAACTCGTGTACGACGAACTCCCAGATTCGTTCAGGGCTTTCCAACCAGTCACCGTTGATGATTCTCGACTGGGCACACCACTGGCTGACCATTCAGCCGCCCTCAACGTTGGCGCGAACAACCGCCTGCACGACAACGACCGGCTCACAACTCCTGTACGAAGGCCGAGACCTGTTCAGGCAGTTCCACGGAACCACGGAACGTATCGCGCACTCCCAATCGCGTCTCGAAAACCAGCGCGAGTCCAGCAAGCGCATCGACCGCTTGTATCGCAAACGCACGAACCGACGCACCCACGCTCAAGATAGCCTCGTTCGAGACCTCGTGGAACGCCTGTGCGATGAAGGCGTATCGACGTTGTACGTCGGAGAGATCAAGGGCGCTCTCTCGACACATGGCTCGTGTGGACGAGAAGACCCACAACCTCTGGGCTTTCAGACGGGTTATCAACCGCCTCGAAGACGTGTGTGAAGAGCACGGAGTCACGGGAAACAAGAAATCCGGGTCGTGGACGAGTCAGGAGTGTCCCGAATGTGGCAAGCGAGACAGTACGACTCGTCACGAGGATTCGCTGACGTGCCCGTGCGGGTTTGGAAGAACACGCTTGTAGCGAGTGAATCGTTTCTGAGACAGCAGAACAACGCAGTCGCGCCGATGGCACGGCCCGTGTACCTCAAGTGGAACAATCACGAATGGCGGGAACACCACAGCGCTCCGTCGCGGTGGAGACAACAGCCAATGAGGAGTACACAAACAGAGTACCACATCGAGTAGGAATATCGCTCTCGGAGAGGCTCAGAACGACTGAGACTCCACGAGAGGAATCCCACGACTTCAGTCGTGGGGGGATGTCAAACTTTTACACGGCGAGGTAATGATATGGTGGTTTGCACACAACCCTTACTGGTAAGGGAGTTGTATATATATTCATGGCCAAAGATACGATGAGAGACCGGGTGTGGAAGACCACACTCCAACTCATTACTGACGATATCAATCGTGAAACACCGGAATCAGCGTTCGACAGCCATGTTCCTGAGGGATTTACCAAACGTGATATAGAAGTTCAGGTTGAGGCTGGAGTTCGGACGGTACATGACGTGTTAAAAACGATGGTTGATTATGCAATTCTTGATGAGAGTAACCAGCAGGTGAAAGTTTCACAGGGTGGAAGCACGGCAATACATGAGGCAACCGTATATTCGGCTGGTGAAATGATTGGTGTGCTAAGCCACGACTCACTACCGAAGCAAGCACAGCCCTCGGACTGTAATACCGACAATCCCGGTGAATATGCCCATACAGGAGAAACTGATCAAGATACCAAAGACAGTATGCCAACTCGCAAGCGTGAGTCATCCGATTATAGCCTTGCTTCATCTGAGACTGAAGTTGGCGAGATAGGCGAATCCCCATTCGGTGAAGGCGTGGGATCGAGAGATGGATTTATTGAGAGTATTCGAACCGTCGGGCAACAGCGTGCCGACTCACTCGTGAACGCTGGATTCGATACATACAATGATCTGTATCAAGCATCGCTCTCAGAGATTACTGAGGTGTACGATATCGGCGAGACAACGGCGAAGCGGATTAAAATTCGAATTGGGAGTGTCGTGAGGACCAAGTGTGACGTATCGGTCGCTGACCTCGCCGAGATGCCAGTTGAGGATATCGCGAATATTTATCATACCGGCACAGACCTCGCTGGTGAGATCAAGCAAACCGCCAAAGCCAGGCAGATGTTCTGAATGTCACAGGAATATGTTTATTTCATAACTCGGGAGACATCTCTCAACTGGATAGACACGATCGAGTTGATATCGGGAGATTACCCAGAGTAAGCAAATGCTGAGCATGATATCCACCTATCTAATCCGGGATATCTCATCGCAGGCGAGAGAGAAACGAGCATTAGCTGACATTCTCTCCGTACTCGAGCAGGGTACTTGCCGAGCCGCCAGTTAGATGGTTCCCGCCAATTCGGAAGGATGAGAATCGTAGGTGCCTGATCATCAACAACACCACGCTCCTGATACACGTGCCTCACGACAAGTGTAAACCACCCCCTCAGCCACTGACGTGGATTCCTCAAGCGGAGACTTCCCGTTTCCGTTTCGACGGCGGTGCAGACGGCGTCTGACAGCACATGAGATGTTCTTCACGAACGTTTTTCACATCCACATGAGACACCAGAGAAAGTACACAGATCGAGCGCAGTCTCCACAGGAATTGTGTCTTCGGATTGTCCCAGTCCTCGCTTCTCGAAACCACGAGACAGAGTATTCAACGCCGCACTTACATCTCTATTCATCTCCAAACCTGCAGGCAGGATGGGAATGTGTTTTCGATCACTGATTTTGCTTCAGGGACTGCTGGTCTATCTACTTCGTGAGGCACAGCGCACGCCTGTATCCTCTCCCCACTCGCTTCCGATAATTGGCCTTTGAGGGAAGAGACTGAGCCTGCAAAAGCTTGATTTTTGTATACATGATTATGAGAGCGTTAGTGCGGCTTAATTGGGTTAATTAATTGTCCGCAACGGGAACCTCAGCGGTGTGAACATCAAGCTCGCCTGTGAGTTCGGTGTAGGAGTACGGCATGCCAATTCCTTCTGCGTCGAATCGGGTTTTCACATTCTCAATAAGTTGAAACTTAATCGTACTGGCGCTTGTGTCCGTTGGGTTAATCCAGACGCGACTGTTTAGAATAACTGCGGAGTCGCCGAGACCAGTCACGGGGGCAGTTGGTTCGGGGTTATCAAGGACAGCTTCAATTTTGCTTGCCTCGTCAAGAATGATTTGTCTGGCATCGGCGATACTATCACCGTACTCAATACCGAAGTCAAAGGTAACCCGGCGAGTTTCGTTAGCAACAGGGTTGGTAACGACTGCGCTGGCGAGGTCACTATTCGGGACGGTAAGTTGCTCATTATTGAATGTATCGAGCTTTGAGACACGCAAATTAATATTGCGAACGATACCACTATTTCCGTTCCACTCGATGTAATCTCCGACCTCAAACGGCTTGTCTTTGAGAATAAAGATACCAGCGACAAAGTTCTCGATAATATCACCTGCTGCAAAGGATACACCCAGTGCGAGCGCACCAGCTAATGTCGAAAATGCTGATAGAATCGCTGGGAAACCGGCGACGGTGGCCGCAATGGCGACTGCACCAATAACCGCGAGGACAGCAGCAACACTTGATCCGAGACTGACGACTGCTGAGGAAAATTCTCTGGCATTAAGCGCCTTCTTTGTCGCCCTGACGAGGACCGATCTTCCAATCCGATATAACAGAACGAACGTGATTAGAAACGTGATAACCGTGATACCGAAATCGATGGCGATACTACTATACTGGGCGAGAAACTCGCTCAGACTGTTTGGAATCGATTGTAAGATAGACGACAATATCACAGTGAAATATGTATACTACGCTCAAAAATAATAAAAGTAGCGAGCGTGACCACCTGCGACTTCATTCGGTGGGACTGTGTACTTGGTATCCCTCAGATGTTTGTTTTGATTAACGTAGGCGGTGTCGGTGCGTGATTCCACGAGAGGATTGAACAGTCAGGCATCCGAACAGACGCCAATTGCACCTCCACTAACGAGTTCGACAATGCACTCGCACGTTTCCATGGCAGTCGTCAGCAATCTGGTCAGTGTGTATCTGCGAACCCGCACTCGTCAGGCCTAGAACGACAGTTAGCGCGTTCTGTTTCCGAATCAAGAAAGTCACAGTGCCAACAACTGATAGTGACCTGCTCACTAATCACGAGCATGTACTGGTTTGGACTAGCTGTTGACTTCAGATCGCTTCCGCCGAAATAAACCTCAAGCTATACCGCTCTCGGTGGCTGTCTCCTCCGGCGTGTCAGACTCCAATGTCTCTCGCAGTGAGTGTGAAGTATCCAGTCGGTGCTCTTAGAATGCAGGTCTGTGTCGGGGGCTGCATTCATCCGAAATTCGGATTGTTAGGCGAAGCGGGCGCATTCGCCTGCCCGTTAACGGGTGAGTTCCCACATTGTCACCGACTGCATGATGAACCAACATATCACTCGGATAGCAGTGAGAAAGGCAGGGGGAGATATCGCAGACGGTTATTCCTGCTTGCCAAACTGCTTCAGAAGTTCAACAATTTCGCTCTCAGTGTGAGTCTCACTGAGAATATCGTGCAACGCGTCAGCGAGCACTTGGACTGATTCATCATCAACCTGTAATTCAACGAGTCCTCTATCGCCGCGCAGCCGTAGAGTCTTAATCGTCGGTGAATCGTGGATCACCTCAGTCGTATTGAGGAATCCAGCCTCTGAAGGATACTCGTGATCAAGCTGGTCCAGCCCCGCAGAAGTAATTGCATAGAGACCACGGTCAACCTCAGTCACGAGACCGGTTGCACACAACTTTGCGAGCGTCTCCCGAGCGGCCTTATTATTGAGTCCGCTTCGTTGACATACGTGGTGGACGTTCGATCGTCCATGAGCCAGTACTTGCAGCACACGTTCCTGCGTACCCTTGTCCGACATGTTTAAGCAGAATTCACACTCCGGATACGTCGATGTTGTCTTTGGAGTTGACACACAATCATTGAGATGCCTGCCAAGAGCGATGTGCTCTGCCAATCATGACTCACTTCCATTCTCAGAATTCTCCAGATCTTGAGTTCTCGAATGAGCCAGTGTAGTGCGTATACCCGACTCCAAAAGCAGTGAGAGTACAGTACAGTGCTCGTGTTGATTAGAGGCTAATTAACACCCCTCATTGGCAATCACGCACTGAAACTGCTCTGTACGCACATTCTCGAGTGCCTCTCCTTGAGAAGAGACAGATATCTTGCTAATTCTGCGTAATCTCTGTTGAGTCTCCGTCTCGAACGGCTACGACATCTCCACGAAACTCTTCTCTGGCCTCTGATTCAAGCGCTTGTTCGTTATCCTCGTACCGTGGTGAAATGTGTGTAAGCCATAGTGTTTCGCTCCCTGACTTCGCTGCAACCTGTGCTGCTTCTGTTGCAGTTGAATGGCCAGTTGAGAGGGCTCTCTCTGAGTGCTTTTCGCCAAACATCGCGCTGTATATCAGCAGCGAAGCGTTCGACGCAGCATCAACAAGATCGGACGAGGGCCTGGTGTCACCTGTGTATACGATCTTTCTCCCCGGCTTTGGATCTGATAATACCTCTTCCGGTTTGATGAGATCACCCTCATCTGTCTCGACAGCGTGACCATTCTGCAGTTTTCCGTACTTCGGTCCTGGATCAATCCCGAGTGATCGTGCCTTTTCGACTAAGAACTCTCGTTTATTCTCTTCCAGCACGGAGAGTCCATGAGAATAGTCGGTGTAGGGCGTTTTGAAGGCCTGAATACGATATGCCCCTGTCTGTATTGTTGGTTCGTCGCTGTTGTATCCGTGTATGTTGACTGAATAACTGGGCCATTCATACGCACCCGTGATCAGCCTCTTTGCTCGTTGGGTGCGCTGTTTGGGGACGTAAATATCAAGCGGTCTTTGGCGTTCATTCATCTCAAGTGCCTGTACAATCCCAGGCACTCCAAGCGTGTGATCTGCATGAAAATGGGTAATAAAGACAGCATCGACGTTTGGGGAAGAGTCGTATCTCATCAACCGCTGCTGAGATCCTTCCCCACAGTCGAACAAGATTCGATCACCGAATAAATTTAGATATATGCAACTCGTTCCATACTGTGAGGTCGGAACGCCTCCACTTGTTCCAACGGCAGTAACTCGCATGTGTATACATGTAGCTGAGTGAGAGTAAAATATACGCATGTAGAACTGACTCGAGGATGATTCCCCTGACTCAGTGGAGACATAAATCGGCTCATACATTCCTCTGCTTTCAGTTTATGTACATATTCACAGACTCAGGCAGATGACAGAGTCACAGCAGGTTTGAGACACGCCGGAACAGGGATTTGAACCCTGGATCCCAAAGGGAACACGCTTTCCAGGCGTGCGCCTTACCACTCGGCCATTCCGGCATAATATAAATTATCGATGTAACTTGTTTAAACTCTTCCTTTCGCTCTCAAACGTGGTTCTATGACGTATGTAGTTACTGCGACGAAGATCACAATCAGTCCCGTAATGCTGAGTGTCTCTACAATTCCGAGTGGAGTGCTGCCGGTAAGTAGCTGATATCCAAATATTAATACACCAAAGATCAGTCCACCAATCACACCCCACAATGTCGATGAGATAACTTGTCGCATAGTGATTGAGATATCTCTTTTCGCGTGTAGATAATTGAACTACACTCAGTCCAGCACCTCAACCTCAAATCCATCCTCACGAAGAGCCTCAAGAAGCGACTCAATATGCGTTGGTCCCATCGTTTCAAGCTCAATTTCGACATCTGCTTTTTCCATCGAAACTGTTCGGGACGTTCGGTTATGATTAATCGCATAGATATTTGCATCATACGCTGCCAGAATAGCTACTAGTTCCTCAAGTGCGCCTGGATAGTCCTCAAGAATAGTGTGAATCCGAAGATACCGGCCGGTTTCGACAAGTCCCCGAAGTAAGACGGTCGTGAGTTGATTCATATCGATATTTCCACCACACAGGGCTGGGACAATGACCTCATTATCTGCAAATGAGAACCGATCATGTAACACAGCAGCCAGAGCAGCAGCACCCGCACCTTCGGTCAATGTCTTTTCACGCTCTAAGAGGTAAGTAATAGCAACAGCTATCTCTGAATCAGACACGGTGACAACCTCGTCGACATGTGATTGAAGAATCTCAAACGGCTGTGCACCAATCTGGCGTGTTGCGATTCCATCGGCAATTGTCTCTGCGGAGTCGATGCTCTGAAGTTCATCTGCAGCAAGCGATGGCGGTGCTGAGGCGGCACCCTCTGCCTGCACACCAATGACGCGAACGTCTGGCTTCTGTGCCTTGATCGCTGTTGCAATCCCACTGATTAGCCCACCACCACCGATTGGCACGACGACCGTTTCAACAGATGGACATGCGTCTAAAATCTCTAGTCCAATGGTTCCCTGTCCCGCCATGACTGCTTGGTCGTCGAAGGCGTGAAGATAATACCGGTCCTCAGTATCAGCGATCTCGTGCGCGCGCTGCTGTGCCGCGTCATAATCCTCGCCATGGAGAATAACTTCACCACCATATCGCTCAGTTGACTGCCGCTTCGACACGGGTGCATGCGTCGGCATGACGATTTTTGAGTCAACTCCGGCACGCGTCGCAGCAAATGCTACTCCTTGTGCGTGATTTCCCGCGCTGGCAGTAATTACACCACCACTTCGATCTGCTTCGCTGAGTGTGGCAATTCGATTCATAGCCCCGCGAAGTTTGAACGCCCCTGTTCGTTGTATGTTCTCAAGTTTGAGATATATCGATGCATCAGTTAGTTCGGAAAATCTGTCTGAGTATCGAAGCGGCGTCTGCCTGATGACCGGTTTAATCCGGTCACGCGCGGCCTTGATATTGGCCAAGCTGAGCATATCACAATCACAAGTGTGCACATGGTAAGGATGTGTCGCGTCAGTTCTCGCGTGAGTGGATCACCTCGCCTTACTGACTCACTGTCTTGCCGGTTTGCTCCGATTCAACTTTCACTGATTTTGATCAACGGAGCGCCATCTGGCGCTACTTGGGGCACGTTTATTTCCATTCTGACCGCTTCGTGTCCATTTAGCAAACGTGTTCGCCATGGTGTTGTACGGTGACTTGGTGTAGTCAGGAGCAGGACGGTACCCCTGTGTCAGTGAGTGATTGGACACCTCTTGGTGGGTTTGGATGTGGTTCCATACGATCCTACCGGTGGTTGTGTCCCCAAGTGTCACTCGATACGATACTGGAACGCTTCTTTGAACGACCGAACTCATCCTGACCGCTGTTGTGTGGGCGATTATCCTCGTGGATGTTTCCACATTCGAACAACAATAAGTTGTGTGCGCTGGATCAATCTGCGTGACCTCAAGTGCTTCAAATTCAGGGTTGCACGTGACGGACTCGGACAACCGGTGGAACGCTCACTCGTGAACCGCCTTCGCGCACAGAAGGCGTTCACGGATTCCTGTGAGTTGCTCGAACACAATATGCGTACAGTCGTTTTCGAAAGCTTCCTCAACCAGTTCATTCAAGATACCGTGAAGCACCTGCTCGAAATAATCAGTTTGCTGACGACCAACCCGCTGAATGTTCCTACGTGCTCACTGAGTCCCAGTTTGTTGAAGATCGCTTTGTCGTTTCCCGTACTCTCGGTACCGTTGAGTTTGCCATCGCTCCAGAATCGCCGGTTGAGATGGCTACGACGTTTTTGATGCCGAGGTCAACACCCAAGGGGCGGAGACGTGCTTAGAATTGCCTGTGTCGGCCTCATCGTTCTCCACAGCGGGCTTTGTCCGAACGTGGCGTGGAAACCTCACCCTCGTCGTCGTGGAGCGTTGCTCCTTTCACGTCGTCGTCATTCTTGAACAGATATATAGAGTGTGGCGCCTCACGCTGTTCGCTGAGGAGGACAAACTCTGCGGTCACTCTCCCCGTCGGTGGTGGCAAGGGTGGCATGGTCGTCGTCAACGGTGACGGCTTTCGCGTCGTAGCTAGCGAACCGTAAGATAAGGTGTGATTTCGAGGCATTTTTGAGTTGTCATCATCAATGGCGCCTTTGACGGGTCCTGCGGCTCGGTTGCGTGCGGCTTGTACGAGCTTAGTCGGGAGTGGCGAGTCATCTAAGCGTCGTCATAAGTGAGCTCGTTGGGCGTCTGTCTGCTGTGCTGGTAATTTTCCAGTCTGGTTCCTACACTGCGTCTACGGCGTGATTGGCTGCGTTGAGGAGGTGGTCGGTTGTCTGGTGGAGAAGGTCAGCACCACTCTCGTCCACATCGGGTTTAGCTCAACTGCAGACGCTCATCGCCCAAGCAGCGAGTCGGGAGGGGGAGAGCGAGGGGATACAGCGTCGTCATTGTTTGATTTTCACTACACGGACTTTCCGACCCCTGCGGTCAAACTCGATTGTCCGATGCTCGCCACGCCTCAGACGGTGTTCAAGTGTACCGTCGGTTGTGGTCGAGTTCCAACAGGGAGGAGTGAGACACTCCAAACCACGCCTCAAGGGAAGCGTTGAGTCTGGAATCGCTGTGCATCGGGTATCGTCTCAATTCCAACACAGAAACAGCAAGTGCTGTCCTCAACAAGCGAAGCGAGAGCGCGGTCGGTCAGGGTCGTTCACCGAGAGCGGTCCGAGCGATTGACTCTTTGATCACCTATCCTTCACATCAAGTGGTTGGCAGGATAGTTTAGATTGGCATGGGGGAATCGGCCAGTCATCGAGTGTGGTGTGTATCCGTGTTATCGGCCTCTTCCCGCCGCCTTGCAGTCATTATACGCTGAACAGGCGCAATCCCACGTCTTCAGGCCGCGGATACGCGCCGTCACTCGGGAGGAAGTCCACATTCCCACACCTCCCGAGTTTCGGCAAACCAGTGTTTCACTGACAGACCGACCCACTATGAAGTCGGAATTGGTCGGAATGGATTCCGAACCGTCCCTCGGAGGCGGCCTGTCCGCCCACGTAACGAAGTATTTGAAAAGCCAGTCGGTGAACGCCATGCGTTTGAAGAGTGTGCCGACTGCTCGAAGCGAACCAGACGATACCCTCGATTCCGCTGACGCCTGCTGGCGTCCCCATAGTAAAAACAACACTTGGACACCTCAGACACTCAACAATAGGGGTCACGGCCACTTGGCATGGCCACCAGTCCGAGACTGTGGGGCTCCCCGCGCGGTCTGGTCGTCTGTCGATTGGAGTGCAAACCTGACACCCCCACTGCTCGGGATTCCTCCGCGTTCACGCGAGGAGGATGTCAAGAGTCATATTTTGCTGAGTACAGCGTACAGCCTGTATACTTACTCTGGTGCTCACTTCACCGTGTTTCGTTCACTCCTTAGTGAAGAGGACTGAGCCTGTAGGGGCTAAAAGGGGGAAAGCACGCGTGTGACGTGCAACTACAGATTTATCATACGCATTCATAAACGTCACCCACGCGGAGTGAAAGTGTAATCAACAGACGCTGCGGGACTGCATGGGTTGTCAGACAGGCGTCTGTTGCGTCCGGGTGAGCTTCGATATCTGCCCATTAGATGCGTTGATATGCATCTGAGAGTGTCACTGACCGTGAGTACTGATCTCACGGTTGTCCGGCCCGACGTATCGTGATCGTGGGCGAATAAGCCGACCATTTTCGTGCTGTTCCATCACATGTGCAATCCACCCTGCAGCACGAGACATCGCAAAGATAGGCGTGTATATGTCGATTGGAATGCCCATTTGATAGTACGTCGACGCCGAGTAAAAGTCGACATTCGGGGCAAGCCCCTTGGTTTCAGATATGTACTCTTCAACAGCGACCGAACAATCATACCACCGTGTGTCACCCGCGACCTCTGCGAGCTGTTTTGAGCGCTCACCTAAGATAGCCGCTCGGGGGTCTTTCACATCATATACTCGGTGACCAAATCCGGGGACTCGGCCACCCTCATCCAGGACGTTTTCAACCCATTCACGCGGGTCTTTATCACTCTCGTCCATCTCGATAAGCATCCGCATCACGTTCGTGTTCGCACCACCATGTAGCGATCCGGAAAGTGTTCCGACTGCGGCGGTCATTGCACTGTGTAAATCTGCTAATGTCGACGCAGTCACTTTTGCTGAGAATGTCGATGCATTGAGTCCGTGATCAGCGTGCAACACTAAGGCCATGTCAAATGTGTCTGCTAAGGTTTGATTCGGCTTGTGGCCATTTAGCATATATAGAAAATTAGCTGCATGCCCAAGATCATCTCGTGGTTCAATGTACGATTTCTGCTCACGGAATCGGTGAAACGCGGCGATTGCAGTCGGGATCTTTGCCGTAATACGTTTTGCCATTTCAATATTTGTCTTACCCTCACTCGCCTGGTCGTCGCTATCAGTATCATACGCCGATAGCGTCGACACAATCGTTCGGAGAGCAGCCATCGGATCCTCATCAGCAACGGCTAGCTGCTTGATCAGCTCGCGAACATCTGAAGCAACCTCCCTCGCACTGATCATACTCTCAGAGAACTGCTCAAGTGTGTGTGCGTCTGGTAACTCCCCGTGCCACAGGAGATACACGACTTCTTCATATGACGCATTTCGAGCCAAATCCTCGATAGAGTAGCCGCAGTATGAAAGGTCACCGGCTTCTCCATCAATACAGCTGAGTTCTGTCTCAGCGACAAGAACTCCCTCTAGCCCACGTTTCACGTCATCTGGCATACTGATATGCTTCGCTGTCCGCGAAAAAAAGCGTTATCGTTTCAATAAACCACAATATGACGGTCACGAACTGTTTTATTCTCACGTATCAAGACTGCTTATATGGACCCGAGCGGCGTTGAATATGAGCCAGTAAGCGTCAAAGCGGTTCTTTCTGAGATGAAGGACACAGCCGAGTTACTGATTGACCTTTCATTCTCGGCAGTGCTGTTGGAGAGTGAGCCACTGGCTCATGAGGTACTCAATCTTGAGGCTCGAATGGATCGGCTTCATCTACAGGGACGCATGAGTCTATTGATGGCTGCCCGGAGTCCAGAGGATGCTGAACAGTTAGCCCCCGTGCTGGGGGTCCTCGCAGCAGCCGAGAAGATATCGAATGCCGCTGGTGATGTGGCCAAGATTGTCGACGAAAATATCGGGCTTCCAGGCGCAATCCGTGGTGCGCTTCCCGAGGCAATTGAACTACTTGTCCGCGCATCAGTCGCTGATGACTCACCGTATACAGCTCAGACACTTGCCGAGTTGAATCTCGAAACTGAGACCGGAGTACGAGTAATTGGCATCCGACGAAGCGCACCAACAGGAAAGCAGCAATGGTTGGCAAATCCAGATGCGACATCGACAATTCAAGCAGGCGATACATTGCTTCTTCGGGGACCTGAAACAGGGGTTGAAGCTGTCTATGAAGCTGTTACGGGCGATTCTTATACGACGCCCACGTCTGATGTTGACCCGATTGATGATCTAGGACGTGCCGTTGACACAATTATCTTGATGAAAGATATGAGTGAACTAGCTGTTGATTTAGCATATGGATCCGTCCTGCTGGAGAGTGTTGGAGTTGCAGAAGAGGTCGACGAACTTGAGATGGAGGTTGATTCACTCCAGTCTCGATTCGAGGCATGGACGCTGCGTGCTGCAGCTCGCGTTGATGACCCAATCAAACTTCGAGGGCTGGTTCACCTTGCATCTGCGACTGAGGTCATATCTGACGCGGCTCTGGAAATCAGCGAAGGCATTCTCCGGGGGATTGATGCGCATCCTGTTGTTGCTGCAGCAGTTGAAGAGTCAGATGAAGTGATCATGCGGTACAGTGTCGATGCCACGGCCCCGCTGGCTGGGACATCTATCGGAGAGGCAGAGATCCAAACTGATACTGGAATGCGGATTATCGCTGTGCGACGGGCCGGCTCTGGATGGATCATTCAACCCGGATCGACGACAGTTCTTCACGGAGAGGATATTTTCATTGCGAAAGGAACCCGTGCAGGCGCAGAGCGACTCGGGAGGCTCGTTGGCGATCCACAAGCCTTCGCTGAGTAAATGCCTCTCATAATCGCCTTAGTAATACGGCCACGTTGATAAGGGTCAGAAGTATTGTTACGAGGAGTGCAGTCGTGCTCAATAACACAACCGCTAACAACAGAAACCATCCTTCAGGCCCAATCACAGGATATGATCTGGTTCCCGAAAGCGGTCCCAATAGTCTGAATACCCGGGCGATATATCCTATTGCAGCAACGAACAATCCGACACTAAGACCGATAATTGCGTTTTGCCGAACAGATAATGCCTGAATCAACCCTGTCTGTTGCTCATCGTTCATCGCTTAGCTATACTGGATTAAGTGGATGCAATTCAAATTAACCACTTCCCACGCTTGAAGCGGAATTCAAGCTTGCACATTTGCTCAGCCCTCACACACGCATTCGCGTGGGGGGGCTTCAAATTCGAGGTTGCCACTCGATTCTGACCGCGAGCGTGCTTTCCAGCGCGTCCAGCCCGGTCAAATGCAGACAGGCCTCGCCACGGTCAGGTATTCAGCCGGCTGAGTGCCACGGTTCGCATCATCTCGCGTGTGACGCCGTGTACTGATCTTCGGATTTCTTCCCCAGCGGATTGTAGACGCGAAGCGTCTGTCGGGTCAAAGACTCCATGTCACGACTGGGAAACACTCTCATTATGCCGGATGGGAAGCTCGTGATGAATGATTCGGAACACAACTCTCGATTGACTACCGGACGTTTGTCTCACATTGTGCCGACTTCAACGCTTTTGCCTTGAACAACTGCAAGACGCATTGAGAACCCTAAGACCGAACCACTAAATGTAGCTATACCCGACTATTGAACAATGACGACACTCGGGACTGCGAGTGCGGCGCCCGGGGAAATCGCGGTTGGGCGTCTTGAGATAGGGGAAACCCGAGACGGTTCACCGTATGGTCTTCCTTGCGCCGTCGTTGAAGGGGCACATAGTGGCAAAACCCTCTATGTTCAGGCGGCATCAGATGGCGATGAACTGAACGGAGTCGGTGTAATCAATCAATTAGTCCCACAGTTGGATGCGAAACAAATCTCAGGGACGATTCTGATTGTTGGAATAGTCAATTATCACGCGTTTCAGGTGGCACAACACAGGAATCCAATCGATGACACCAAAATGAATCGGGCATATCCAGGTGATGATACCGGAACTTCCTCCGAAAGAATTGCTGCAGCGACCTTTGAGATTGCCAAGCGTGCTGACATCATTTTAGATCTTCATCAAGGGTCGACCTCACAGATGATTGACGAGGTGCGGGTTCGTTGTGGTCGGCGTCACCGACTCCACAAAGAGTGTCTTCAATTGGCGAAAGCGTTCGACTGTGGCTATATTTTTGATCAAAAGGGTCCGGATGGACAGTTGGCACGGTTAGGCCCTGATGAGGGAATCCCAACAATCGATCCTGAATTGGGAGGCAGTGTCGGGTGGGATCAAGAGAGTATCGCAATTGGTGTGCGGGGTGTAAATAATGTACTACGAGCATACGACTTCCTCTCTGGAAGTGTCTCGCTCACGCAACAGACACGAGCACGTGGGTTCAATCAATATGGGTCACCAGTTGGTGGACTCATCAACTACAATGTTGAACTGGGTGGTGAGGTGTCAAGCGGTAGTATTCTATTTGAAGTAACAGACGTGTTTGGCGAATCAAAGGCCCGAATTACGGCCGAAAATGATGGCATTTTCTGGCGGTCACGACGACTTCCACAGGTCGCGACAGGTGAATATGTCTGCTCAGTCGCTACACAAGTCGATACTTACTAATCTAGTCTGATCTAATCTAAGACTGTTGATGCTTACTGATTCACTCATTCTCTGGTGTCCGGCTTGTGAACAGCGATACACTTCCAGATGGACTTGGCGGTGTGGCTGTGGCCATCCACTTGAATTTGAGAACGCACCATTGGCTGAAGGGAGTCCACCTACGCCATCTGCTCCATCCTCACTGTGGGCATTTCAATCGTTATTGCCGGTGACTCAGGCAGTTTCACTGGGTGCAGGAATGACACCGCTGGTTAATGCACCCAAATGGGATGCACGCTTCAAACTGGAGTATATCTCACCGACGGGGTCATTCAAAGACCGTGGGGCGGCCACGACAATCGCCGTGGCAGCTGAGCTTGGTATTGAGACATTGATTGAGGACTCCTCTGGGAACGCGGGAACCGCGATTGCTACATATGCGGCCGCTGCTGGGATTGATGCAAAAATATATGTCCCGAGTGGAATCAAAGCTGGGAAACGCCGTGCAATTGAGCAGACTGGGGCGACCATCTGTGCAATCGAAGGTGAGCGTGTCGATGCAACTGAAGCATGTCTCAGCGCAGTCGAACAGGGTAAGGGGTGGTATGGATCACATGCATGGAATCCCGCATTCTTTACTGGAACGGCGACATTCGCGTATGAAGTATGTCTCCAACGCGAATGGACTGCGCCCGATGCGGTTGTCCTTCCCGTTGGTCATGGAACCCTGTTCTTAGGCGCATATCGGGGGTTTTCCCGGCTCAAGGCCGGTGGATGGATTGATTCGCTTCCTCAACTGTTCGCTGCACAGGCAAGTGGCTATGCCCCAGTCGTCGAGTCGAATAGAACCGTTTCTCAACAGCCGAACGGACTCGCCGATGGAATCCATATTCGTAATCCACCTCGCGGCCATCAGATATCCGCTGCAATTGATGACACCGGCGGTAGTGCCGTCGCAATCACTGAGGAAGCACTCACTGAGAGTCTAGACCAACTCCACACTGCTGGGTTCTATACTGAACCGACGTGCGCTGTTGCCCCTGCAGCCCTCAGACAACTCCGCGCGTCCGGAGCGATTGAATCAGATGCTGACGTTGTCGTCCCTCTCACTGGAAGCGGGCATCACGTCGAGATGCCGTCATAGCTGGTTTTCCCAGTCAATCCACTCGTGCTCCCAACCGGTTTTGGCAAAGTAACCGTTATCACGGTATTCAGCGTCCTCGCGGCGGGTCCGATTTCGAGGAGGACCACTTCCGAGTTCACCCTCAACCAGTAATGGATTAAATGCGACTGGCCCGAACTCATCGACAGTGTTTCCTTTGTGGTCGACTGCTGTGAGTGTCTGTTTGGGCCCACCTAAAGGAAGAACCAATCGTCCCTCAGTCCGTAACTGCTCGAGTAAAGCACGTGGGGGGTCGACTGCAGCAGCCTCAATCAAAATACGGTCATATGGCGCGTATTCTGCAAATCCCTGTGCACCGTCACGTGCATCAACTAAGACGCTGTCATGGCCTGTCGTTGATAGATTCTTCCGAGCCTCATAGACAACCTCCCGATCGATATCAACGGCATGCACACTCCGACCGCCGACCAGTTCAGCAATAATAGCGGCCGTGTATCCGACTCCGGCACCAACGATAAGTACTGATGTGATCGTTGAGTCGACACTCTTGCCACTGGTATCGTGCTGTTGGGTTTGGGGCGAGGGGTTTAGATTTAATGCACTCACCAGCCGAGCAACTAAGCTGGGTGCCAACACTCGCGTTCCGATAGCCTCTGAGTCGCGGTCGGTATGGCCGATGTCAGCGACAAATGGTTCGCGTTCAACCGTCCGCATGGCCAGCGCAACTGCATCATCGACAGTGACTTTTGTCTTGATGCTATCAACCATATCCTCTCGCAGCGCCGCTGGATCCATATATCTAATATCCGGTATGCGTCCTATTCAACGCCTCGCTTGGAGAAATGAACCCGTGAACTTCAATTGCCGATATCCATGGGAGGTCTGGATACATTGAGAGAGTGTGGTCTATGTTACCATGCTGACCATGCTGATGTGGTCTGGTCGGTGCCATATAGACGCTTGACATCCTTTGCATAGACCATATCACCTGTATGGTCGAATGTGCCGTGTCGGTACTCCGGTGCGTCCGGGCGGACTTGTATGGCATTCACCTCGAACGTCTCGTCTCCGAACTCCTCTGTCTCTCCAACGACAAATTCGTGATCACCAGGCACGTTCAGCGTGATACTACGTGAACTATCACGTGAGCCGTTGTTATCCTGTGGGTTGACTGTGACGTTGACGGTTACATTATCCACCGCACGGGTCCATAGGGTTTCAATTTGCTCAATCGGTGCACTTGTCGTGCGCTGCTCGGGGCCGATTTCGATTCCCGTAATACGGACTAACATCAGTGCCTTTTCACTATCAACGATAAATTCCTCACCCTCAGTGACTCGCTCGTCCGGAGAAATATCCACCGTCGTCGCAAAGGATTCGCCATTCTGTGAGATGATGACGTCCTGTGTGACTGTCCCAGTGTCTGGTTGGTCTACCTTGTGAACGTGATCACACTCCATACAGCGAACTGTCAGCTGACCACCGCCTGCAGAGAGTCGCTCGTGAATTGTCGGGTCCGCCGATGAGCACACCGGGCAGGCCACCGGAATCTGTTTTTCTGAGATACTCATTGTCGTATCAACCCAGTCGATACCTAAAAGCGGTCCGTTGAGAGTGAGTTATGCTGGGGCGGGTGCAGGGAGCGGCAGTTCTTTTCCATCAACAGTAACAGTCGGTTCACGAACAATCCCGTCAAGATGGAGTGGAGCTTCAGTATTTCCACCGATTCCTGCATTATCACCGATGGCAATGTGTACGGTGCCGGCAGCTTTCTCATCAAGCAAGACTGACCCGACCAGTGTATCGATACCGACGTTTGTCCCAATCCCTACCTCAGCAAGATTATACGCTGCATCGCCGACTGTCTCCGCGGCTGCCTCGACTTGGTTACGGATTGCGGGATCCGAAATATCAGTGACATAGCCGTCGGATACCTCAAATCGAATAAATTCTTCATCCTCAAGAAGTCCATGCGGCCGCATTGTTCCATCAACAACGTATGTTCCATTGGCGGTCGTTGGGGCGATGAATACCTCGCCAGCAGGGAGGTTCGAGAAATCACCGGGCTGGTTAATCATCCCAGTGTCCTGTTGCCATGGTCGGTGTTCGATACTGACAGTGAAGTCTGTCCCTGATGGAGATGATATGTGTAGTTCACGTGCTTCGTTCACAGCGTCGTAGACGTTCTCGCAATGTCGCTCAATCGCGGCATAGTTTGCTTGTAATCCCTCAGCAAACACTGATTCTGTGATACCAGGGAGTGTTGCCCCGCGAGCACCACTTGCGCAGGCGTCGCTGCGAGCTCGTGTATGACTCAGGCTTTTTGTTGTTGGTGCAAGAAATGCATCGGCTGCGCTCATCGCAGCAGCAACTGGCGCTGGAGGCTCTTCACCATGCTGCTCGCCGACTGGAAACTGAACCGTCGTCACTTCATCGCTCACCTGACGCGCGGCATCCGTGAGCGCATCTGCAATCGATCTCCGCTTATCATCAGTGACAATTACGCATGATTCATTTTGGTTCAACCCGAGGCACTGTTGAATAGCTGTTTCTGCAGGTTCTAAAAGCTCATTCTCGGCCATATGTCATAATCATCCGCGAGCAGATTAATTCGTTCCGGGTGATTGCTGGGTGGCCAGGGTGTACTCATCCCAGAGTTAATTTCTCTCTATGAACGGCGAAATAATTATCCCCGCGCTCGCTCGAAAATCGATTAATGATACAGGTGGGCGTCAATGGGTTCGGAACGATTGGAAAGCGGGTGGCTGATGCAGTTGCTGTCCAGCCGGAGATGACCGTTATCGGTGTCGCAAAGACAAAACCAAACTTCGAAGCACACACCGCTGGAGAGCGTGGATATGATATGTATGCTGCCATACCAGAGCGTGCCCCACTCTTCGCTGAGGCAGGCATTGATATCGACGGCCCAGTCGATGAGTTGGTTGCTGCAGCAGACATCATGATTGATTGTACTCCGTCGGGAATTGGTGCAGAAAATCGGTCTTTGTACCACTCATATGACACTCCAGCGATTTTTCAGGGTGGCGAATCGCCTGATATCGCACCTGTTAGTTTCAATGCGCGGGCAAACTACTCGGCGGCCCGTGGTGCTGATGCTGCTCGTGTTGTCTCGTGTAATACCACTGGGCTATCGCGAGTTATTGCCCCACTAAATACTGCCTACGGTGTCGAACGAGTCACTGCGACACTTGTCCGACGTGGCGGTGATCCAAGTCAGCATTCTCGTGGCCCAATCAACGACATTCTTCCGAATCCAATTGAGATTCCTTCCCACCATGCTCGCGACGTGCAGACAATTTTTGAAGATCTTGATATTCACACGATGGGGCTCAAAGTTCCAGCCACACTCATGCACGTTCATGCTCTCAACATTCGACTTAACTCAGATGTTACTGCCGCTCATGTTCGGCAACTTCTCAAAGACGAATCCCGAATCTATATTATTCCGCCTGGGCTTGGCATCGATGGTGCCGGCGAACTCAAGGATTTCGCACACGACGCTGGACGGCCACGCGGCGACCTTTGGGAGAACTGTGTCTGGGGAGAGTCGATTGCAACACGCGGTCGAGAATTATATCTTTACCAAGCAATCCATCAAGAGTCGGACGTTATTCCCGAGAATGTAGATGCGATTCGTGCCTTACTGGACATGACTGATGGAACGACCAGCATTGAGCGAACGAACCAGACATTGGGCGTCGGGATCGGTGGAACACCAACAGGGCTCGGCGAGTCTATTCAGGACCCGTACCCGTCGGCATCTGAGTGAGCGGACCAGACTCATGAATTCCCCCCACCCGACTCACTCGCCTACAGTTTGCTCCGTGAGGAAGGCGAGTGAGCATATACAAGCCAAACACAGCCAGAGTGGTTGATCAGGGAGCGTTTACCTGTTTAAATTCAATTGCTGCTGACTCGGTCTCCACAATCGCGACATGATAGGTGCCATCAGCACCTGTAATCGGAAGGCCACCTGGGTTGAGGTGTATTGTTCCATCACGATTCTCATACCCATGTTCGTGCGTGTGACCACGAGCGACGATATCGTAGACTCCACTCTGACATAGGCTATCAACAAGTTGCTCGCTTGTTCCATGATACATAGCAATATCCATGTCATCGTACTGTAGATGTGCAGCCTCCCCGTGATATGTGCCAAACCGCTCTACTATAGAGGCGAGTTCCCACTCACCGTCATTATTCCCGCGAGTCGCATGAAATGAAAACTCACCGTCGAAACACATTGCAGTGAATGGTGAGACGATATCCCCGCAATGTAGAACTGCATCAACGCCGTTTGTCTCAAAATAGTTGACCGCCTCTTTCGCCAATGCTAGATTGTCGTGTGTGTCGGAGCATATGCCCACTCGCATATATTCCATTCACATCAGCCGGATTTCAGCACTTCGACACCAATCAATGGTTCACCGGTGAGCGCGCGTAAATAAGCCCCTCCTGCAATCGAGATGTGATCAAATGAGTCTGCATCGAGATTATATATCCCGACTGCTCGCGACGTGTCGCCGCCGCCGACCACAGAGAAACAGTCTGTGTCTGCAATTGCTTCAAGTATGCTCACTGTTCCGACAGCAAAGCGTTCATCCTCAAATACACCAAGAGCCCCTTTGACGAAGACCGCCGTCGAATCACGAATAACATCTGCATATCGCATTGCTGTTTCGGTCCCGATGTCGAGATAGAACGTCTCTTTCTTGTTAATTCCTGCAACAGCCTGCTCTTTACGATTGCCAGTCATTTCATACGCTAAGTCAGTCGGAAGCTCGATTTGCCCGCCGTACTCTGCAAGGACAGTTTTAATCGATGCGTGATTGTTTTTCCACTGTGTGTCACACTGGTCTGTTTCGGTCTGTATATCATAGCCGACTGGTGCCCCGCTTGCACGAAGAAAGAGTTCACCAGCAATCCCGCCCAGCAGAAATGTGTCGACCGTTTCGCCGAGATACTCCATCATCTCGATAATATCACCTGCTTTTGTTCCACCAAGCACCATCGTTACCTGTCCATCGAACTCCTTTCCAGCAATGGCGGTGTTAGCATCATATTCTGTTTGCATTACACGCCCACCGTATGCAGGCAGTGTGCGTGCAAACCCAACGAGCGATGCATGTGAACGGTGGGCTGTTGAGTACGCATCGTTAACATAGCAGTCGACGACTGCTGAGAGTGACTGGACAAATTTGGTGTTCGCTTTGACAGTTGGATCCTCCTCTGGTAACTCATCATCAAGCATTCGTGTGTTTTCGAGGAGTAGTATGTGACCTGGCTCTAATTTTTCAATCGCGTCGGTAACACGTGCACCATACGTGTCATCGATAAACGCAACCTCGTGATTGAGATGTGATTCGAGAATATCTGCATGCTGTGCCAGTGAGATACAGTCCTCGTTACCAGGGCGACCCTGATGTGCGAGAATGATCACTTGATGATCTTTGCTGGCCAACTCGGCGACAGTTTGACTGTGTCGTGTAAATCGTCGATTATCCTGTACCTTTCCACTCTCAACTGGAGAATTGAGATCAAGTCTAAGTAATACGCGCTGTGCATCTGGAAGCGAATCAAGTGTTCTAAATGGGGTCATAGAGTAGGAGGCGATAATAACTCACGCAGCGCTATTCAACTGTCGGTCTTTATGATAAAGCGTGCCACATCAAGCATTCGATTTGAGAACCCGAACTCGTTATCATACCAGGTAAGTATCTTGTACAATCCACCATCATTGACTTGATTCGTTGAACGCAAATCCACTGTTGTAGAGAACGGTAATCCAATAATGTCGGTCGAGACAACTTCATCATCGGTATATCCGAGCACCCCTGCCAACGGTCCAGTATCAGCAGCAGCACGGAATGAGTCATTCAGTTCGGGTACTGAAGGTGTCTGGGCAAGTGAGACGACCAGCTCAGTGATAGAGCCATTCGGTACAGGCACTCGCATAGCCATCCCGTCGAGTTTTCCCTCAAGCTGTGGGAGAATCTTCGTTGTTGCCTGCGCTGCGCCTGTCGATGTTGGAACAATGTTTTCTGCTGCTGCTCGCCCGCGACGTGTCTTCGACATGGGGCTATCAATTAATGCTTGACTGCCTGTGTATGCGTGCACTGTCGTGAGAAGACCGCTCTCGATACCGAACTCGTCATCAAGGAGCTTTGCGACGGGGGTCACCGAGTTCGTCGTACACGAAGCATTTGAGATGACGTCTTCGCCTGCGTATTCATTATGATTGACACCATATACGATCTGCTTGACTGGATCGTCCCCCTTTGGGGGCGCAGAGATGATTGCTTTTGAGGCACCTGCCTCAAGATGTGCTGCCGCATCAGATTTGGTTCGAAAGATACCGGTGCACTCTAATGCGACGTCAACATTGAGTGCTCCCCAGGGCAGTTGTGTGGGGTCTTGAATATTATACAGTGGGACGGCATTATCCCCGATAATTAACTGCCCATCATCAAGGTTCACCTCCTCAAGCCGGCCCATCGTTGTGTCATACTGTGCCAGGTATTCCATATCCTCAAACGACATAACATCATTAATTCCAACTAATGCAAGATCAGGATGGTCTATGACCGCTCGAAATACATTGCGTCCAATACGACCGAAGCCATTCAGCCCCACTCGGACTACCTCGTCGTCAGGAACATGATCCGCAGCCTCTAAGTATGATTCTTCACTCATATCTGAGTCATTTATTGGCACTTACTTCAATTTCTCTATATGACTCTCTCTCTGTTATATCGAAAACCCGAGTTAAATCGGGATGAACGCACGTTTGTATCCATATTGCACGAAGCAAGCAGTGAAATGCAATATGCGGTTAGGAGAACCTTTTTGATGGAACAGACATAATATATATTATATGAGAGACGGTGCAGATGACCCGTTTGATGACTTTTTTGATGGAATCGAACGAATGATGGACGAGATGTCAGGTCGTGATGCTGCTGGATTTGCCTCGGAAACGCACATCGATGTATACGAACAAGAGGACCAACTTCGATTAATCGCAGATTTACCAGGTGTTTCGAAGGACGCGATCAAACTCCAATGTGACGGGGAGATACTCACTATTTCTGCTGCTGACGACCGGCGGGAATATGATGAGCGGGTCAGACTTCCAACAAAAGTTGATGAACACAGCGCAACTGCCTCATTCAATAACGGCGTTCTTGAAGCAACGTTTGACACGCGTTCTGATTCTGCTTCAATCAACCTGGATTAATTTATCAACTGAAGTCGGATGTGATATGTCCTGCAGGGCTTGATTAATCTGAGTGCTGCTTACACTTGTTTGTGCTCACGAGCGATGTAACAACCACGTGCAGTGCTGTCGTCTCATAAACACTCTACGACGACCAGACCGTATGAAACTCAATGTGAGTCGCGACCTGGCGAGCTAGATGTACTCACTTTCAATATAACAAGAAACCACGTCAAGATGCAGACACAATGTGAACTGCTCCGGGGTCAAGCCCCGAGACACTCTGCCTGCATCTCTGTCGGTCGTGAACAACTCGGGGACGGTATAATAGTCCACCTTCCTGCTGATCGGTTACAATGAGCGAAGCAACCACGTCCTGTATCAAGAAGGCAATCAACGAAAACAGAGAGGTTCGCGGGGTCGTTGTCACGCTGGCACTAGATAATTATCGACAGAGAGACAAGGCGAGTGCCTCGGCTGAGAAGTCTGTGCTGTGATGGTGAGAATTAAAGCCACTCAATCCACATGTGGCTCCGAAGCGATTCACGTTGTAGTTCTCTTGATTAGGTTTGCTAATTGCTCCCAGAACGTGTCGACATACTTCCCAGCTGCATCGATGGTTGGTCGTGCATTTGTCTCTGATACATATGTCATCTCAGAGGTTTGGAGCAAGTCGACACCAAGATATGGGATATTGAGTGTTCGTGCTGTATTACGAACGACCTGTTTTGTCGACTCGGAGACTGTCGTCGCAACTGGTGTTGCCCCTCGATGCACATTATGTTTCCAACGGTCACGGTTACGCTGTGCGGCAGAAAGACTCCGTTCAACTGCTCCGACAATGGTCCCGTCGAGAACCATTACTCGGATATCCCTCGCCTCAGGGATGAATTCCTGTAGTAATACCGACTTATCAGCCGTTGTCGGCACCGTGTGAATCACATTCAGATAGTCAAGCGTGCCGACCAATGAATCAACATCGTGTACCTTTGTAACCCCTCGTCCCTGAGTAGCCGAATTCGGCTTGACGATGAGTGGAAATCCAAGAGTGCGTGCAGCATCAACGATTTGTTCTGTATCAACAGGGTGTGAGAGTAATTTCGACTCAGGGACATCGATTCCAGACTGGCGTAGGCGAGTGAGGACTGCAGCTTTGTTTCGCGAGGTGACAATTGCTGCACGATCATTTACCCAAGGGATCGATTCGATCGCGTTGACGACTGCACCTTCCATGAGTCGTGAAGGATATACGAAACCAACGTCGAATTCAGAGGTCTGCTGAGCGGTGATATCGAATACTGTTCCTGTCGTTGGCAGGTAGGTTACATCAATATCGTGTGCCTGAAGTGGCTCTTGCATCCGCTCAAAAGTTTCGGCCTGCGTCGTTACAGCCAGTCTCAGCATTGTCTACTATCGATCATGAGGTCTAAAAAGAGTCGGGCTTGACGATATGAACTGCGTGTGACCCGCCCCGTGGTCTGAGTTGATATCTAGTCAACCTGTCTTAGCAGTGGATTGATGAATTAAGAGATGAGTAGTGCTTCACCTTCTTCGACGTCAATCCGACAGGGAGGTGACATTTTATTATATGCCCGCCGAAGTCCATCCTTTGCTACTGGTGCATCTTCGACATGACAGTAGATTGTAAATACACGCTCATTATGTTGAACTCGGGCGGCACTTCCCACTGGCTTCCCGAAGGACTGACGCATCCCATCAGATACCCGGTCGGCCCCGGCACCTGTTGCTTGTTTATTCTCGCGGAGGATCTGGTGGGGGAACTTTCGAAGTACCATTTTGTAATTATCCTCGCCGACCTCCTTCAGCATCACACGGTTCGCGGAGAGACGGGCAGATTCGAGCGAACCATGACGGATTTGACATTGCTCTTCAAGACGAAGGCTGATGTGGACCGGATAATCAGATGGATCAGCAGTAAGGTCTCCCATATTATGTTGTGCAATTTTTGACCCAGGAATGCCAGTAACGTAATCACGGCGCGTATACGACGGCTTCGTGATATCCCGGTACATTGAGGCGGGTTTCTCAGACATAAGTGATTATATGTTAACTGGTGAATACAGGCTAAAAACACTTCGAACTCCGTTTCAAAGAGTGGCCGACAGTTGCTATTCTGTCGGGGGGTGTGCCTGCTGATACTCAAGATTGTTCTTATGAAGCAGATTTGCCCCCCGGTCAGTCACTGAGGGGGCGACCAATATTCCGCGTACATCAGACTGTGGAAACTCTGCATCAAGTGCGTCGACATATCTCGAAAGCTGTGAGGCAGCCTCAGGCCCCACTCGCCCTCGTTTTAATTCTACTGCAACAGGTGTTCCGGATGCATCGCGCCCATAGATATCAACTGGCCCTGCCGCGGTCTCACGTTCGGTTGCCCGAGGTTCAAATCCAGACTCCAACTGCTCAGGATGTTTGAGAATAGTCTGTTTCAGCTGTTTTTCGGTGCCCTCTATAGTTAGCGAGGCACTCATTTCGACGTCGTACGCGGTTATGTGTTCGATATATGCGAATGCAATCAGTAGTGTTTCCTGAGGTGAGGCACGTTGGCTCTCAATTACCAGCTCGGGGTCAGCAACCCGACAGCTAATAGTTGCACCAGGTGGCTGCCAATTCACTGGCTCTTGACCCTCTGCGGTATGGACGAGTGTTGCCCCATCCGGTTTACATACTACTAGCCGATTGCCGGCTGGTAGTTCAGATCTCGCGCGCCCACAATAACTCACCCGGCATCGGCCAAAGAGATTCACGAGTTTCTTTTCATTAAGTGCAGTACGAATCAGATCGACACTCTCGCGATGCGCTGGTCGATAGAGCGCTGTTACCGACATCCGATCACATGATTGATACATCGGCTCAGAGTAAAAAAATCCGAGGATAGAGACTACCTGCGCCTCATTGGGAACAAGGAATGGTACTACCGATCAGCTCTGAGTTGAGTCGCTACTTTGCAGTAGGCGGTACAGTTGATAAGAATGAGATGATATTTCAGAGAACTGCGTATCTACACCGGCTCGAGTGCCGCCAAGTCGTCAGCCTCCGCCCGCTACTTCCGCAGTGTCGACGTTTACAGGCGTTCGACGTTCTTCGCGCGTGGGCCTTTATCAGCTTGTTCGATATCAAACTCGAGGTCTTGGCCTTCTTCAAGGTCAGGACCGCCGATATCTTCCATGTGGAAGAAAACGTCGTCGTCTGCATCCTCGGTGGATATGAAACCGTAACCGCCTGTGTCGTTAAAGAAGTCGACAGTACCTTGCGCCATTGCATATAGGATAACTCACTCACAGGGGATAACTGTTGTTAGTTGGCCATCACCTATCGTTCAGAAACGAAAATGATGCGACTGTACTCGTTACCCGGGTTGGCAGTCGCTGAGACACGTTTTACCGCTTTTATATTCATCATACCTTGCTGGCACGTTTCTCAACAGTAACAGTGGAATTGAGTGAGGCACCTCCAGGGGGTCTGAGAATCTTCGATTCCCGTCATCATTGCACAGACTTCCTACTCAAGGCACTCGCCTTGTCTCTTTGTCGATATGATTCACGGCTATTTGGCTTCGCTAAATATGACATACCATGATCATTACTCCATGCACCGCTATCGTGAGACGCGCCTGCTCAAGGGATAAAGCGTTTTTTGGATATTTGTATTTAGCAGTTGTGCTCAGGCTCTCAAGCAGCAATGCAGCGAAGCGAGTAGCGCAGTCGGGGATACAGCGTCCCAAGAATGTGAGCGCTGGTGTGCGAACGAATCGCTTCGCGATTCGTCAACGCCGTTATCATCTATCATACACTGTTCGATTGGAAACTCACAGGTCAGCGTGGACCACAAAGCTCAATTTTCTGGAGCTTAGTCTGCAGAAAGTAGAGTTGGGACAGTCCACATTCGCGCCTGTGAAGACTGCAGTCCCTGCGGAACTGCAGTCGTGTCTGCAAAGCGCGTTCGTGAGAGAGCATCTCACGAGCTGTTAGACGCCGTCTGACACCGTCATCGAACAGGAAGTCCTCGCGTAGACGGGAAGCCGCTCAGCAGCTGAGTCGGGTGAGGGTGTTCACAGCTCGACTCAGTCTGATGAATTTGTCGCGACACGGACTGCACGGATATCAAGCTGATCGCAGACATAATTCACTGCAGGTGTATCGATATCGCTCACCAGAACTCGTTCCTCAATATCCCAGTTCCAATCAGCGGCCACCAACTGCTCATATGCAAGAATATTACCGACAGTCTCGATCGTCGACGACCCTGTCTCAACTCCGAACACTACTGCCGACTCATCGCTGAAACGGCCACGCTCACAGACGGCTTCGAACATGTCAGACTTGGTTACTCCAACGGCCTCATCCTCACGGTTGTACACGTACGGGACCCCGGTGTGTTCTGGGTATACCTCCGGGAGTTCTTGTTCACGGTCAGTCAAACAAACCGCGCTGACGGTTGGATATGTTTCCATGTTATCGAGCGATAATCCAGCCGGAATATCGATCCACCACTTACCGTCTGGCGATGCATCAGACATAATATATGCTTTAAGAAGAGCTGCTGTCTTCTCACTCATGCGCTTGTATCGGGATTATATGTTTCATGGCTACTCTTTGTTACTGTTCATGAAGAATATAAAACATACATATCTGTTATTGAGACACTGGCGGCTGGGCAGAGCCTAACGATTTCGGCGATGACTCCAAACACGTCTGTTGAACCATTTGATTTTGAGGCAATTGATCGAGACAGAGGCACAGATCATCTTTACTCTCAGTGAGATGTACACATCCGAGTAGAGAGACGTTGATACATCTGACGCAAATACTCCGCGATAATCACTTCTGTGTTTTCTGACGGTGCCGATCGTAGACTCTCGATTCGGTCACAGCCATGTAGTAGTGATAATTTGAGACTTTCTATTGGAATCTTATTTTCGATGACTGTCCGAACTGTCCGGAGGATCCGCTGAAATAACGACTTATTTTCATTTTTCAGCGCCTCCCTGGCCTCATCAAGCAATTGTGTCAATACACTGCCAACGTCAGCAGGTAATTCCCCATTCATTTTCATATGTATTTAATATCTCAATACTGAACAATTATGCTCTCACCAAGCACGTAAGATTGAAAAGCTGTGGCCGAGCCATACCTGAATTAGTTGCTTGTTTTGATAGCAAGATATCACTTACTAAATCTAAATCTTCACATATTTGATTTGAGAACTCAACTTCGTCTGGGTGATATCCAATAAAAGCTGTCCTGTTCCATTCACCGCCGCCAGAATGCATTAGTAAGCAGCACCAACACAGGGATCACTTCCAATCGGCCAACCCACATCAAAAAAATCATGAGTAGTTTGGACGTCCATGGAAATTCAAGATAACTCCCAAATGGCCCAAGAAAGCCGAAGCCTGGACCAATATTTCCAATCGTTGCGAGACTCGCGCTGAACGCTTCAAGTGTTGTAATTTCTAAGCCAATTCGTGTTGCATCAAGAGTGATCAGTACCGCTCCAACGCCAAGGAGTGAAATGTATAATAGTGAAAATCCGAGGACTCCACGCACAGCAGCCTCATCAACGACCTGTTCTCCAAGCCGAATCGGCCGAACTTCCTCTGGATGGGCGGCTGTGACAAGCTCCCGCTTAATTGTCTTCAGTATCACGATCCACCGGATAACTTTGATTCCACCGCCAGTTGAACCAGCGCTACCACCAATGAACATCGCGAAGAGAAGTATAATTTGACCGCTCGCGTCCCACTGCGCGAAGTCACTCGTCGCATATCCGGTTGAGTTCAGGAGTGAGCTGATTTGAAATGCAGCTTGACGAATAGCGTTTTCAGTCACGCCAGCAGTCGTCCCACCAAGCTGTAATGAAGGCGCTGCCCCGACATAAAGCGCCACTGAAAGCACTCCTGTGATAGCAAGGGTCGCACCGACATAGACTTGCAGTTCTATGTCACCCAAGAAATCATCAGTATCACCACGGACGAGTAGCCAAAAGAGTGCAAAGTTTGTGCCTGCGATAATCATAAATGGTATTATCAGCCACTGGACACTCGGCGAAAACGCAGCAATGCTATCAGCCTGTGGTGAGAATCCACCTGTTGGCAATGTTGTGAACGCGTGTGAGACGGCATTGAATAGGTTCATCTGTGGGGCAAGCCCGCCGAGGTGCAGAAGCATCAATAGAATGACCAAAAGAAGAGTGAACCCGAGATAGACAAGCCAAAGAACACGTGCGGTTTCAGCGATTCGAGGGGTTAACTTCTGTAGACTTGGACCAGGAGCTTCCGAATCCATTAGGTGTGCGCCGTTCACTGCAAGTTCAGGGAGAATTGCAATCATTAAGACAATGATACCCATCCCACCGAGCCACTGTGTTAGTTGCCGCCAGATGAGAATTGCATGTGAGTGCTGCTCGGTCGAGATCTCTCCCATGACCGTTGCTCCAGTTGTGGTGAATCCTGACATTGATTCGAATAATGCGTTCACGGGATGTGCGAGTGTGGACGCTGTTCCCCACCCGGCAATAACATATGGAATGGCACCCATAATTGAGACAGCAAGCCACGCAGTGGCCACTAACAGGATTGACTCCCGGGGTTTGAGCTCGGTGTCCTGAGATAGACGCTCAAATGAAAGGCCGACCAGGACCGTAATCACCATCGAAATAAGGAACACCACCGTTCCATCGCCGTATAGAAGGCTCGTCAACAGCGGGATTATCATAGCAACTGCTAACCACTTGATTACTGTCCCAGTGAGCGCGAGACTCGTTTTCCAATCAACATATAATCTACTCACGTCTACTTAGCACCATCTGATGAACGGGAGGTGAGGGGAAGCTGTACACTCATCTAAATATACTGTTATATGATAGTAAAAACACGGTCGTAAGTGAGTCATCTGGAGTGGCTAAGGTGTGTGAAACATGTCAGTCTACCTCACAAACAGGGTGAAACCGTACCATCACTCCCTATCCAAACGTTGTTTGGTATACTGGATAGGATTGGTAAATACTACACAGAGGAACGGATTTATATCCATTATGCCACCCAAGTTACTACTTCTACATTTAGTCATATATGATTTGTCTTTATGATTAGGCGGCTGCTCTATCTAAGAAATATTTAATATCTGGCGATAAGAGAACACAGTATAATGAGACTGCCAGAAACCCGAGATCTCTTTGTGTATGAGGTTGACTTTCCCGCCTCCAGCGACACTGTTGTTGAGGCAGTCGGTGACCAGCGGCTTGAGGCACCTAATGGGGACGACGAATCTATTAAAGATATTCTTGATCGATCGGGAGCCGAAGAGTTTGCACACGCTGACGAACTGTACGACACTTTGTTGACATGCGTGAGTGATGCATACATCGGCCGCAAGTATTACGATGACCGAAGCGGCATCTCATCAGGTTCAAGTGATGAGACGGTGCATTTCTGAGAGAATCATATGTCAGTGACAATTATTGCTGGTGTGCCCGGTGTTGGCCTCTCAACACTTGCGCAGACGGCGCGTCGGCAGCTTGATAGCGACTACCGGCTCATCAACTTTGGCGATGTCATGCTCGAGCAGGCAGCAATGGACGACCTTGCAAAAAATCGGTCTGAATTAGCTGCCCTCTCACGTCACGAAACCCGGCATCTGCAACGACGCGCCGGAGAGTACATTTCAACAGCGGCACGTGAGGCAACTATCCTATTAACTACACATCTTACAGTGAAAACTGCTGCCGGGTTCTTGCCAGGACTCCCAGATGAGGTGCTCCACGATCTTAGTCCCAGCCAATTCGTACTAGTGGAGGCACAGACAGCAACAATACAGAACCGTCGTCAAGAGAGCAATCGCACGTATAACACTGCAAGCGAGATAGCTATTGAGTTTGAGCAAGATTTAAGCCGAACTGCCAGTCTCCAGTATGCCACAGCCACGAATGTCCCAATCCAACATATTGAGAACGAAGGAGAAATAGACGAAGCAGCGGTCTCTCTCATAGAGGTTCTATAGTTCAATTCGACTCTCGCAGTTGCAAAATATCACTGCAGGCATTACCGGGATGCACTGTTTGCAGACGCCATCGTTAAGACAGATTGTCCAATACGAGAGCATCGAAACTCCACCCTCAAAGATCCAACAGCGACTAGGAGATATGATATTTCATTCACAGGAGCTATCTTCCGCGGCAATCTCCTCTGTCGCGTGAGTACAGAGCAATCTGCCCGTCTGATATCGGTGATGTTCACGATTCTAACCCGCATTCGAAACAACCATCGTTTGCCTTCTTGCTACACCTATTTCCTGGCTCGGTCAAACTGGTCGGAGTTCGTGTTATTGCCGTGGAACCGCTGCTGAGTGGTTTGGGGACGGCATCTCATCGATTCCATGACATCTTGTACTCAGTTGGGAGAAAAATGATGATTCCGGTGGAAAGCGAAACGAGTCGCTCGCTTGAGGTTTGGATTGAACCCGGGGTGTGCAGTTGCATCCCAATCAAACCAGAAACCGAGTAGGAATGAAGCGTCTTTCAATCCCGGGATCATCATTCATATCACTGACGATTTAC
>ERZ1034569.5-NODE-5-length-95679-cov-14.684933_pt1 | contig 95679 bp, 113 predicted proteins | sample MGYA00520706_ERZ1034569 | MGnify/ENA primary metagenome ERZ1034569 (study PRJEB33760, sample SAMEA4777722) | hypersaline lake metagenome | biome: hypersaline environment; feature: brines | place: Spain | collected 2014-08 | depth 0 m ...
ATAGAGCAAGTGACTCAACAGTGAACGGATCGACTCGCGAGCCGTGCGTTCCAAATGAGGTTGAGAACCGATAATATTTTATTATATAGATTATAGCTTAAATCTTAAGCAGATATAATTTATTATAATATATTAACATAATTAGTATTTTAAATAAAACGGATGTCGAAGCATCTGAATTGTACGCGAGCGATTTGCTCCTCTCCAGCCCCAGTTGAACGGCACAACTATACTCTCCCAACTGACTTGCTCTTCGCTCGCGCATTTTAATTATTTGGAACAGTTTAACGAAAAAATAAGGTTTATATCATTGGTCCATCTCACATCTAGTATGGGTCCGCGGGCCCCCGAAACAAAGCAAGCTTGGAAAGAGCTGAACGAGCACTTTGGAAGATGTCCAAAGTGTGGAGTTGATCCGTTCGTCGGTTGGGATGCACTACATTCTCATTCATCGCACCTGAAAAAATTCTATTCAATCTGCATCGCGCTAAAAAACGCTAAGTTGATAAAGATAGGATCAAAAGCATCGGATATAACAGACGCAGGGAAGCTAGCAGCTGACTTGGTAGACTCAAAAGAAGGCTCGTTTCAGAGACTCAGCGAGATACTCATCGACTCTCACTCAGAAGTCGCAAATGTGACAATAGATGATAAAAAGTTCAAATGCAACAGCTGTGGTGCGGTTTGGAATCCAGACAAGTGGGAAATAGATTTCAAAGACCTTAGATTCGCAGTTTATAATTATTGATTTATTATTTTATTGTATATTGGATTAAATAACCTCTCCTACTCTCTGCCCGCGGTACGTCGTCACCCTTAACCTCGCGCCAGCCGACGACCGACATATGTTCGGAGGCGGCGGCATGGACCCGCGGAAGATGGAACAGATGATGAAGCAGATGGGGATCGACATGGACGAACTTGACGCCGAGTCGGTCGTCATCGTCACGGAAGACGAGGAACTCGTCTTCGACGCCCCGCAGGTGACGAAGATGGACGCCCAGGGGCAGGAGACCTACCAGATCGTCGGCTCGCCGGAGACCCACCAGGTCGCGGGCGGCGACGACGCGGAACTGGCGGCCGGCGACGCAGACACCGCAGAGGCGGACGCCGCGGACGCGGACACCGGGATTCCGGACGACGACGTGGAGTTGGTCGCCGAGCGCGCGGGCGTGCCGCCGTCGACGGCCCGTGAGACGCTGGCGTCCGTCGACGGCGACCTTGCGGCCGCCATCTCGGAGCTGGAGTGACACGCTCGTTGTTGTTGGTCCACACGGGCTCGGACCGGGAGTACATCCGCGAGCGCGGCGCGGAACTCCAGACGGATCTGGGCGTGCTCACCGTGCCCGAGGACGCCGAGCCGGGTGACACGTTGGACACCCATCTCGACGAGACGTTCCGCGTGCGGCGGCTCCGCGGCCCGGATCTGTTCGACCACTACGAGCGCACCGGCGCGCCGATGCTCCCCCGCGACGTGGGGTTGATCGTCGGGGAGACAGGCGCACAGGCCGGCGACACGGTGTTGGACGCCGGCACCGGGACGGGTGTGCTCGCCTCGTATCTCGCCCGGCTGGGTGCGACGGTCGTCACATACGAGACCGACCCGGGGTTCGCCGACGTGGCCCGCGAGAACACCCGTCTCGGCGGCGTCGCGGACGCGGTCGACGTGCGAACCGGGGACGTGACCGACGCGCTCGACGATCTCGCCGAGCGGGAGCCGGGGTTCGATCTCCTCACACTCGACACCGCCGACGCGCCGGCGGTGGTCGAACGCGCGCCGGCGCTGCTCCGACGCGGGGGGTTCCTCGCCGTCTACTCCCCATTCGTCGAGGACGCCCGCGAGGTGGCACTGACCGCCCGCGAGGCCGGGCTCGACGGCGTCGAGACCCTGGAGACGATCCAACGCGAACTCGACGTGGGGGACCGCGGCACCCGGCCGGACACCGCCGGCGTCGGCCACTCCGGCTACCTCACCTTCGGCCGCGCGGACGGCGACTGAGCCGTCTCCGTTGTTCGGATCGGCTCCGTTCGACGACTCACTCGATTCGGACTGGCTCACTCGGTTCGACGACTCACTCGATTCGAGCTGGCTCACTCGACTGTGGCGACCAGTTCTCGTTGTTCCGTGTCGAACCGATCGGGATCGAGCAACGAGCCGACCGCTCGGGCGGTGTCAGGGTCGCCGTCCCGTACCGTCGTCGGGTAGGCGCCGCCGGCCAACAGGTAGCTGTCCCCGTCCGGGCGAACCGCGACCCGAGCGGTCGTGCGGACCGACACCGGGCCGGCGTCGTACACCGCCGTGAACCGGCCGACGCGGGCCTCACAGCCGTCGACCTGTCGGGTGGTGGTGTCGCGTTCGCGCACGTCGGTCAGCCCGCGTTCCGCGAGTCGGTCGGCGAAGCCGGCGTGTGCGCGGTCGGCGACGAGCCGGGTCAGCGGGCCAGAGGGCGCGGTTCTGGGCTCCAACGCAAGCCGGGCGGCGACGAAGAACCGCCACTGGCCGTCGACGCCGGTCGCGTCCGCGATCTGCTCGCGGAGTCGTGTGTCGTCGTAGACGGCCGTGTGGGCGTGGACTGAGACCACGCGGGCGTCGAACGGTCGACTCTCCGTCGTCTCCGTCTCCTCCCAGCCTGCGAGCGACGCCTCGGGCAGCCTCGGTCTGTCGACCGCCATCGTCTGTCGGTGCGGCGGGACAGATATAACTCCGGTGGGCACGCTCCGGACAGCCGCGGGACTCTTGTCGGCCGACCGCAAACGCCGACCGTGACAGACGCAACACTGTCGACGATCAGCGTCTACCCGGTGAAGGCGCTCGACGGGCTCTCGTTGGACGCCGCCGCGCTCGGGCCGGACGGCGGGCTCGTCCCGGACAGAGTGGTGGCGCTGACGGACGCCGACGGTGACTACGTCAACGGGAAGAACGAACGCGCGATCCACCGCGTGACGGCCGACTACGACCCGGCGGCCGGCACCGCCCGGCTGACCCCACCGCCGGCCGCGGACGCACCGACCGACACCGTCCCGGCGCCGGCGACGTTCACCGTCCCGGGACTCGCGGCGGCGGTCGGTGACACGGCCGACGACTCGGCGGGCGACGGAGTCGAGACCGACACGACCGACTGGGACGACCCCGTCGGCGGCCCGGACGCGCTCGCCGACTGGGTGGCCGACTACGTCGGCTACGCGGTGACCGCCGAGGTGACGAAACCGAGCTACCCGGACGACACGGTCGCGAGCGGGCCGACGCTCGTCTCGCGAGCGACGCTGGCGACCGTCGCCGACTGGTTCGACCACACGCTACACGAGACACGCCGACGATTCCGCCCGAATCTCGTCGTCGACGGCGACCTCCCGGCGTTCTGGGAGGATCGGCTCTACGGCGACTGCTCGGAGTGCGTCCGGTTCAGACTCGGGGCGGCGACACTCGACGGCGTGGGGCCGTGCCGCCGGTGTGTCGTCCCGGCGCGTGACCCCGACACCGGCCGCGAGACAGAGGGGTTCACCGAGCGGTTCGTCGACCAGCGGGAGGCGACACTGCCGGAATGGAGTGCAGGCCCGCGGTTCGACGGCGCGTTCAAGCTCACCCTCAACACCCGGATGCCGACGGCGAGTCGGGGGGAGACGCTCCGCGTTGGCGACCCGCTCTGCGTCGAGGGGTCGGTGCCGGCAGAACAGTGACCGAAAGCTTCGCCGCCCGGCCGGTCACTCCTCGGTGTCCTCGGCTTCGTACTCCGCGGGCGTGTAGGTCGTAATCTCCAGCGCGTGGACCTCCGTCGTCATCGCGTCGCCGACGGCGTCGTACACCATCTGGTGGCGGTCGACGATCGACTCCCCCGCAAACGCCGGCGAGACGACGACCGCGGCGTAGTGGGCGTCCGCCTGCTCGTCCTCGTAGGCGCGGGGCCGGGTGACGGTCGCGTCGGCGGCTTCGATCTCCGACTCGATCGCGTCGGCGACTGTGGACTCGTCCATACTGCCGCTGGGTCGCCGACCGGCAAAAGCCGGACGGCTCGCGACCGGACGGGACACTCTTGTCGGTGCTCGCCTCACGTCCGGTGTGACCGACACCGACAGCGTCGACAGGAGGGAACGCGTCCGCCGTCGGCTCCGCGCGGACCACGCCGCGACACTCGACCGTGTCTGGCGCGCGGCCGACGCCGTCACGGCCGAGTGGGCGTCGCCGCCGACCGACCGGGCGGCGGTCGTCGACCCACTGGAGCAACGGCTGGGTGAAGACACGCGCCAGGAACTCCTCGGACTGTTGTCGACGGCCGTCGAGGCGCTCAGCAAGACGCTCCCAGCCGATCCGGTGCCGGCGCCGCCGTATCTCGTCGTGACCAGCGTCGGCCCGGTGTTGCGCGCGACGCTGTCTGAGTGGCGGCTCGTCGTCGAACTCCGGGCGTTCGCGGTGGACCGCGACGGCGACCGGGCGACGTACCGTCGCGGTGACGACACGCTCCGGGTCCGCCTGCAGTAGCCACACCTCAAGCCCAGTCGTCCAACCCGGTCTGTGTGAGCGCGTCGTCGAGTTTCTCGAACCCGTTGGCCACCTGGCCCTCGGGGACGCCCCACTCCTCGGTGACGTACGCCCGCGCGGCGTCGATGTCCGGCGTGACCTGCGTGTCGAACGCCGCGTCGGTGACGGGCGGGTCACGGAACAACGACCGCACGGCGTCGGGATTCGCGACCGTCACCCCCTCCGCTTCCAACGCCGTGAACAGATCGCCGTGTTCCTGCAACAGTGAGACGGCCGTCTTCGGGCCGATCCCGGACACGCCGTCGTTGAAGTCCGTCCCACAGAGGATCGCGGCGTCGATCAACTGCTCGCGGGTGAGATCGTGGTGCGCGAGCGTCGCCTGCAGCTCCATCAGCTCCGGACTGCCCGATCCGGTGAACTGCCGGAGGGTCTGTAGCCCGCCGAACAGGAGCACGTCGTAGTCTTCGCTGACGACGTAGTCGGCCGCACCGGTCGCGTTCATGTGGGCGGCCTGCGCTTCCCCCTCGGCGGGCGCCTCGACGATTGGCACGTCCAACAGTCGGAGCAACTCCCGGGAGGTGTCTTGGATCGTCCTGGTGAGCCGTTGTGTCTGGGCCGCCAGCCGCGCCGCCTCGACGCTGTCACCGCGTTCCTCGGCGGCCGCGCGGCGTTCCTCGGCGGCCTCGCGTTGTTCGCGGCGACGCTCTACCTCGTCGCTTTTCAACTCGGTCGGGCCGCCGTCGAAGACGAACACCGGCGTGAGATTGTTGTCGAAGAACTTCGGCAACCCCTTCACGATCCCGATCAGGTTCGCCACCTCCTCCCCGTCGGCGGTGGTGTACGCCGCCTCGGCGGTGAACCGGACCGTCGTGGTGAGGTACCGGTAGAGCCAGTTGTGCGCGTCGACCGCGACCACCCCCGAGACCTCGTCGACCGACACGTCCCGCAGCGCGGCGATGTCGCGGAGATCCGCGTTTCCCATACCGGTTGTTGGCGTGGCCGACACTTCAACCGTCGCGATACGGGACGGCCCGTCGCCGGTGACTCCGAGCCAGTCAAGACCACGCCCCGACTACGACACCGTGTGCGCGTCCACGACATCGGCGACGGTGCACCCGCACACGCCGTCGTTGCCTGCCTCCACGGCGACGAGCCGTGTGGGCTACGGGCCGTCGACTACGTTCGCGACCATCAGACGGCGCTCACGGGGCCGGTGCGGCTCGTCGTCGCCAACGAACGGGCGCTTGCGGCAGACAGCCGCGGTGTCGACGAGGACCTCAACCGCGCGTTCCCGGGTGACCCCGCGGCTGACAGCCACGAGTCGCGGCTGGCGGCCGAACTGCTCGACACACTCGACGGGCTGACCGTGTTGGATCTCCACTCAACGGTGTCCAGCGCCGAGCCGTTCGCGGTCGTCGGCCGGCCGACCGACCGGTCGCTCGCGCTCGCCGTCGCGACCGGCACCGAAAGCGTCGTCGACGCGAGCTGCCTCGGCGGCGGGCTGTTGGCCCACGTCGACGGAGTCGCCGTCGAGTGTGGCCGGCAGGGGTCGACCGCGGCCGGCGGCGTCGCGGTCCGTGTGACCGCCCGGTTCCTCGCGGCCGTCGGACTGTTGGAGGCGCCCGACGACCTGTTGGCGGGCGCCGACACCGCCCCGGGGTTCGTCCCGACCGGGGCGTCGGCCCACCGGCTCCCGCCGCGCGACACGCCGCCGGTGTTGTTCCGGATCGTCGGGCCGGCTGGCGAACCGAACGACGTGTTCGTGGCCGAGAACTTCACCCGGGTGGCCGCCGGCGAACCGTTCGCACGCCGCGACGGCGAGCCGGTGACGGCCAGCGAGCCGTTCTCCCCGGTGTTGATGTCGACCGACGGCTACGCAGACAAACTCGGCTACCGTGGGACCCGTGTCGGGCGGCTCGACACGCCGACGACAGAGTGAGCGTCGTCATCTCAAACGGGAGTGTCGCCACCTCGGACGGCGACAGAAGACGGCCTCGCTGACACCTCTCTCGGGGGGGTCGTCAGTTCGACTGGTCGTCGTCGTCTTTCAACTCCTCCAGTTCCGCCTCGACCTCGGCGTCGGCCGCCTCCTCGTCGAGTTCCGAGAGGTCGGCGTCCCCACCACCGCCGGTGTCCGGCTCGGGGTCGGCTTCGGCTTTCCCCATGTCGGATTTGAGCGTCTCTAGCTCCGTCTCCACCTCGCGGTCGGCTCGCCCCTGTTGGAGTTCCTGGTCGATCTCGTCGCCGTCCGAGAGTGCGTCGTCGAACGTCCCGGTGGCCTGGAGTTCGTCCATCGCCTCCGAGCGCGCCTCCATCTCTTCGGTGCGTTCCTCGGCGCGGTCGATCGCCCGCCCCACGTCGTTCATCTCGTCGCCGACGCCCGACATGGCCTCTGTCACGCGGTTGGACGCCTCGGCAGCCTCGTAGCGCGCCTTCATCGTCTCCTTTTTTGTCTTGAACTCCTCGATCCGGCTCTGGAGCTTGTTCTTCTTTTCGACCAACTGATCCTGGGTGTTCTGGAGTTCCTGGATCTGGCCGTCCAACTCCTCGATCTGGCTCATCTTCGACTTCTTCTTCTCCAACGCTTTCCGGGCGAGATCCTCACGGTCCTGTTCGACCGCCTCGCGCGCCTGTTCGTTGTGTTTCTCGACGTTGTCTTCGAGGTTGCGCTTCTGCATCTCCAGTCGTTTCTTCTGGGTCGTCAGGTCCGCGATTCCTTGTTTGACCTCCTGGAGTTCGTCCCGCATCTGCTCGTAGCTGTAGTCGAGTGTCTCCGACGGGTCTTCGGCCCGGTTGAGGAGCGTGTTGATCTTCGACCGGACGACGTACGATGCCCGAGAGAGGATTCCCATACTCGTGTATTGGGACTCTGCCAGTTAAATCCTGATCACACGTCTCAGTTTGCCACCCACTCGCTCCGACCTGCGGGCCTCGGCGATGTCGTGAGTTTGACCCGCGCACCGACAGCGCCGTGAACCCAATTCGCGCACGGCGACAGAGTCCTGTGGATCGCGTCCCACACGCGAGTGTGACCGACGACATTCTTCTTCCGGGTGGACGCGACGTTCGTGGGCGGCTGGACCGTGTAGACGACGACTCGACTGCACCCGACGCCTGCGTGGTCGCGTGTCCGCCACACCCCCAACACCGCGGGCACCGCGGGGACGAACGACTCCGGGCCGTCGCCGACGGACTGACCGCACGCGGTCTCGACTGTCTCCGTTTCGACTACGGTGACTGGGACGAGGGGTACGGGGAACGGGCGGACGTGCGCCACGCCGTCGACTGGGCGCGCGAGCGCTACGACCGTGTCGGGCTGTTCGGCTTCAGCTTCGGCGGCACGCTCTCGTTGCTCGTCGCGAGCGAGACACACGAGCCGGGTCGCCGCGCCGACACCGCTTGGCCCGTCGATGCCGTCAGCGCGCTCGCGCCGACGGCACGGATCGACGCGACGTTGGACGCCGCCGTGGCGCTGCCGGCGATCGACTGCCCGACGCAGGTGGTGTACGGCACGCGCGACGACACCGCAGACTGGGAGCCGGTCGTGGCGGCCGCCGAGGACGCCGACGCGACAACAGTCGAGTTGGCGGGCGACCACTTCTTCGTCGGCCAGGCCGACACCGTGGCGGACCACGTTGCCGGCTGGCTCCCGGACGCGATCGACCGTGTGGGGCCGTAACACACCAGATCGTGACACGTGTTCTCGTCACACGGCCGCCCGCGACCCGAGCTGGAACTTCCGAACCGACGGGAAATCCCGCGGATTCCCGCCGAACCGTGCGCCGTCTCGCCCGTTCGCCACAGGGATGTACACACGTGTTCGACGAACACCCGAATCGTGTGACAGATACACAGTCGAATTCCACTCTCGTGGACGAACGACAAGGCTTATAGGTCGTTCCGGCGTCTGTTGAGTTGCTATGGCAGAAGGGAAGGTCGACTTCTTCAACGACACGGGCGGTTACGGTTTCATCGCGACTGACGACTCCGAGGAGGACGTGTTCTTCCACATGGAGGACGTTGGCGGACCGGACCTCACCGAAGGCGAAGAGATCGAGTTCGAAATCGAACAAGCAGAGAAGGGTCCGCGCGCGACGAACGTCGTCCGCCAGTAGACTCCGTCTACCGGACTTTCAACTACCACTTTTTAGAGACGCGACTCGGACAGCGGTGCGTCCGTCGGTCGGCGGTGCGTCGAGCGACGACGCGTGTGTCGAGCGACGACGTGTGTGTCGAGCAACGACACGTCAGTTGTACTTCCGCCAGCGGTGGCCACACTCCACACACTTGAAGAAGCGCGTCGGCGGCTCGTCGGCGGAGGCGGTCTGTTTGAACGTGTAGTAAGCCTCGTCGTGGCCACAGTCGTCACACCGGGTCTCCTCGGTGGGTTTCCCCTCGAAGTTCACCCCTTCTTCGGTCTCGATCACGTCGTCGGTGGTCTGTTCCTCGGTGGACTCGTAGGCTTCCGACAGCCCGGCCTCCTTGTCGGCGGCCGTGCCACAGTCGGTACAGACCATCTCCTCGCCCTGCGCGACCATCATCGAGCCGCAGTCGTCACAGAACTGCACACTCCGTCGGTCGTGGGCCGCTCGGAAAACCGTTGTCGGTCGGGGTGGTGTTACCGAAGGTCCTCGACGAACTGGAAGCCGTCGACGAACACGACCGAGTCACCGTAGCCTTCGTCGGTAAATACGGCTTCGACACCGCGACCGGCGGCAACGTCCGTCGTGTAAACGTACGCCGTTTCGATCCCCTCGACGGCAAATCCGTGCGCGACGACACCAGCGAGGGCGGCGTCGGCACGTTCGATCTCGTCTGCGGGTCGTCCGTCCGCGCTCGCTATGTACCGTTGGACGCCGTCCATCGCACGCGATACGAGTGACACGTGGTACGCGAGTGGATCAGCCACACGAATCCATCCGTCCGCAACAGCGGTGTCGACTGGCGGACGGGCGACATCTGTTGACCCTGTGAGTTCGTCGTGGACACGCTGTGGGAGTGTGAAAGTTACTTCCTTTCGTCGTGCGAACCGTTCGACAGCACGATAGCGCTCGTCGTCGGGCTGTCCCAGCGCAACGACAAGCCCAGTGTCTGCGACGTGGAGGGCGGTCACAGTTGCGTGTTCGACCCAGATTCGGCATCTGTCTCCGCACGCCCTATGTCCGCTTCGACCGTACCGACAGACTCTCCGTGACGACCAATTTCGAAGTGTTCCCGAACGACCGGATCGAGCGCTTGGAGCACCATCTCGGCTGCCAACGGGGACACGTCGAGTTCGCGCGCGACCAGCCGGTGTGTCGTCTCACCACGAGCACGGGCGACGGCGTGGTCAAGCGCCGCGGCGAGCCCGTCGACCCCGTGTCGGTCGACGAAGCTGTCGATGTCGTCGTTGGTCGTCTGGCGACCGACGGCGTCGATCAGTGCCGGAGTGACGGTGTAGCCACCGTTCGCGGTCTCACTCTCGTCACCGAACGCCGAGACGGTCAGTTCGATCCGACGGGTGGCGTACTGTCGGGGCTGTGTCTCGGAGACGACTTCGAGCGCGTCCGCCTCCACGAGACGAGTGACGTAGTCGTACACCGTCGCCTGCGACACGTCAAGCCTGTCGACTACCTCCCCGACGGTCGCCTCACCCAGTCGGTCGATACAGGCGTACAGCCGTGCTAGCCGCGGCTCTTCCAACAGTTCGGCGACCGAGAGTAACTGCTGTACCTCTCTCCCAGCGTCGTCGGCTGTCCGTGACATCTGTCGTCTGTACAGTTTCTTACGAATTCATAAAGTCTTCCCGGTGGTGCTCCCGCTGTCTCCGCGTTCGACCACCCTCGCCACAACCACTAACACCGTCGGCGACGCATCTCCGGTGTGACACTGCTCCCGTTCGGTGTCGAACGCCTCGACGACGTGCTCGGCGGCGGCGCACCGCCCGGAAACAGCGTCTTGGTCGCCGGCGAGTCCGGGGCCGGCGGCCGGGAGTTCGCCTACACCAGCGCGGCGATGAACGCGTTGGCGTCGGCAGATCCGGAGCTGTTCGACCTCTACTACGGGGAGTTGGCCGGCGACGCGGAACAACCCGACGAGGTCCACTACCTCTCGTTGTCCGCGGGCGAGGAGTACGTCGAACGGGAACTCCGGTACGTGATGGCCGACGAGATCGTCGACGCGGCCGTCGACGACATCCGGTTCCGTGATCTCTCGGAGGAGTACTTCCAACTGTCGAGCATCCCGCGGGAGTGGTACGTCGGCGAGGCGACCTCGTTGCGCGACCTCTCCGGTGGGGAGGACCGCGAGGAGGTGTTGAGTGCGCTCGGAGGGTATCTCTCGACTCACGCGAGCGGGAACCTGATCGTGATCGACTCGCTGACGGAGTTGGTCGACGCCGCCGGCGGGGAGATCAGCTGGGACGACGTGGCGATGTTGGCCCGCGGGCTAGGGAAGGCGGCCCACTCGTGGGGGTGTCTCCTGTTGGCAATCGTCAACGTGGACACGCTGACGGACATCGAGTACGGACAGCTGATGGACGCCAGCGGCGGCACCCTGGAGTTCCGGTGGGAGTCGGGCGGCTCACAGCGCGCCCGGACGATGGTCGTCAGGGAGTTTCGTGGTGTGCTCTCCCAACTGGAGGAGGAGAACATCGTCCAGTTCGAGACGGAGATCCACGACGGCGGGCTCGACATCAGCGACGTGCGGAAGATTCGCTGAGCATCGGCACAGTTACTTAACTCGCCGCCGCCAAATAGGGTGACAGATGGCTGGTGAACAGGCGGCGGATCTGCCGGAGCCGTTGCGCGAGTGGGTAGAGGCTCGTGCGGCCGAGACGGGTCGGAGCCCGCCGGAGGTGCTCGCACGGGCGGCCGCGGCGTACCGTCTGTTGGACGAACACGACGACCTCCTCCCGGAGCCGCGCGACGGGGAGCTCCCGGGTCGTGTCGCGGCCTTAGAGGCGGATCTCGACGACGTTCGCGACCGGGTCGTCCAACTCGGGAGCGAGGTTGACGCCGTGAACGGGAAGGGAGGCGAGACGAACACGAGCGGCGCGGAACTCAAACGGGTCGAGTCGCGGCTGGCCGAACTGGAGGCGACACTCGACGAGCAGATCGAGGACGTTCGCGAGCGCGTGGTCCAGGTGAAACGCGAGACGGACGAGAAGGCGGCCACAGACCACGACCACTCAGAACTGCGTGCGGAGGTGGAGGCGGCTGTCGACGACGCAACGGCGGCCACGGAGACGGCCAAGTCCGCGCTGACGGAGGCAGAGACGTTGGCATCGGACCTCTCGGAGATCCAGTCGACGCTCGACGGGGGGTTCGACAACTACGAGAGCATCCTCCGTGGGCTGAAAGACAACACCGACGAGATGCGCGACCGGACCGACCGGCTCGTCACGGCCGTCACCCAACTGCGCGACCGGGTCGTCGAGTTGGAGACGGCCGCCGAACGGCGGGCCGACGCCGAGGCGCTCCAACAGGACGCGACCCAGAAGGGGGTGACCGACGCGGTGTGTAACGCCTGTGAGTCCACCGTCTACCTGGGGTTGTTGGGTGACGCCCGGTGTCCACACTGCGAGGCGCCGTTCGAACGGGTCGACGCAGACACAGGGTTGTTCAGACCGCCGCGACTGGCCGTCGCCGACCGGCCGGCGTTGGAAGGGACGCCCACGGACGCCCGCGGCGACGACCGCACAGACCCCGGGGCGGCGGCCCGCGGCACGGTCGAGACGGACGACCCGACGGAGCCGGCAGACATCGAGACACTGCTGTCGGACGCGGGCGAGGAGGGGGGGTGACCGGTCGTGACCGACGCGGACGACACAGACGAGACGGGGGGAGACGGCGGAACGGGTGGAGACGACGGCACGGAGCCGGAAGCGGACACGGAACCGGAAGCAGACACGGGGCCAGAGGCGGACACGGAGGCCGAACAAAACACGCAGACGAGCGACGAGACCGAGACGAACGACGAGACGGCGCCGCTCGCTGATTTCGCCGACGAGATCGGCGTCGAGGCCACAGACGACGAGGAGGACTCGCTCGATAGCCTCGTCGACGACACACCACTCGGTGGTGTCGACCCCGACGCGACAGATGCCACAGCGGGGGCCGACACGCCAGACGAACTGGATGTGTCGAATCCGGCAGACGACACGGACCTGGAGGACGCGGCGAGTGACCCGGAGACGGACGACGACACCACGGCCGCTCCCGAAACCGAGACGACCCCAGCCGACAGTCCGACCGCGATCGACGCTGCTGCAGTCGGGGACGATGTCGACGCGACGGCAGCGGGAGAACATGTCGACGCGACGACGGCCGGAGACGACGCGACGGCAGGCTCCCCCCCCGAAGACACGCCGCTCTCGGAGTTGGCCGAGGAGGTCGCGGCGACGGAGGGGTTGGACGATTCGCCGTTCGAACAGGTGGAGACGACCAACCTCGATCCCGCAGACGCCTGGCAACGGTTGGAGGACGACGAGCAGTTCGAACAGCCGGGGTCGGAGGTCGACGCCGAGCCGGTCGAGAACCCCACCACGGCGGCACCGGAACACGTCGTTGACAAACGGCAGTACTGTCAGCAGTGTCCGTATCTCTCGGCCCCGCCGGACGTGACCTGCGGGCGCGAGGGGACGGAGATTGTCGAGGTGACCGACGCGGACCACTTCCGCGTGCGTGCCTGCCCGATGATCGGCGCGGACGGCCCCAACTTCGACGCCGTCGACGAGGAGTAGTCGCCGACGGCACCGCCCTGTCGGTGGGGTGCCGTCGCTGTCGCGGATCGGTGCGCGAGAACGGAGCGGTGCGGTGCGCGTGTGTTACCCCCGGCACACGCGCAGAGTGGTTCGGAGCCGTCGTCACGCGGGTGTCAGCCGCGTCGCCCCAGACGGCGGTTCGTGCGGTGCGTCTTTCCGGTTGTCGACTCGTCCCGGCGTCAGCCGGCGACGCGCGCGACCAGCTCGTCGACGCCGTGGTCGTCGAGCACGCTGTCGTACTCCTCGGTGAGGTGGAGCCGTTGGCGCGGCCGCCCCATGTCGACGGGCACCTTTTCGGTGGTGACGATGCCGAGCTCCTCCAACTCCCCCTTTCGGCGGGAGAAGGTGGCCTTCGAGGCCAGCCCGACCGTCTCGCCCCAGCGGCTGAGGTCGTAGTGGAGCGTGCCGTTGGCGGCGGCGACAACGACCGCGGCCGTCACCGGCTCGAAGCTGCCGGGGTCACGCTGTGTCGCCGCGCGGGCCAACCCCTGATCGAAGTCGTCACGCAGGTCGGGGCCGAGATCGTCGGCGATCGTCTCGCGGATGCGCCCCAGCGCCGGCGTCCGGAGCGCGAACTGCTCGCCGTGTTCCCAGGCGTCCGTGATCGACTCCGGCGCCGACTCCGCGAACGACCCCTGCGCGGAGACGATCGCGGCGCCGGTGCCGTCGAGCAGCAACGGCACCCGGATCTGATCCTCGCCGACGATCAGCGGGGTGTCGCCGACCGGCTCCCGTTCGCGAACGGCGAGCGTGTCGGCCTCGACGAGATTCGCCGCGCGCGCAGAGCCGAGGAAGCTCTGGCGCAGACTCACCAACGTCTCCCGCCGCGCCAACAACCGCAACTCCGGCAGTTCCTCGGCGTCGAACTCCGTGCTCGCCTCCGTCATCGCCGCGACGTATGGCCACGGCAGGTCGACCAGGTAGTACACCGACGACGGTGTCGCCTCCGAGAGAAACTCCCGGAACACCGACGTGGGATCTGTCCCGTGTAGCTCCGATTCCAGTTGCGTTGACATCGTGTGTCACACTAATGGTCCCCTACCAACTTAATCCTATCGACAGCGGGGGAAAAACACGGTTCCTCTGCCGTGAGCGATTGCCGACGGGGAAAATCTATGCGGTAGCCAACAGTTTTAATATCTAAACACTGCAATGCATTCTCGTGCCATACGACAGAACTACACTCGCACCCGTGTCGCGCCTCCTCACCGCCCACCCCAGACTGCTCGTCACCCTCCTGGCGCTCGTTGGCTTCGTCGCCCTCCAGGGCTCCGCGGCCGCCGCCGACACGACGGTCTCTGTCGTTGATGGTCTCGACGGCGTGTTCGAGAGCATCGAAGACGGTCTCGACGGGATCGAATTTGGGAAAGATAGTGACAGGACTACGAACCCCGGCCCCTGATCTACAGTAATTTTTCTTTGATGTCCTTTGGCCAGTTCAGCTTACCATCATATCTTATTGGGCAATTGAGTGACTGAAGAAGTTCGTCCAGTTCCTGCTCACCGGCTTCACCGATCGTTGTTTGACCGGTGAGATGCTTGTAGTCTGAATCCTGTAGGCTATCTTTTGACTCAGATCCTAACATAATTGGACTAGTTGCTTTTCGCACAATCTCAAATTTTTCATCTTCTGTTAGGAACACCTCCATTTCGGCTGGAACCAACGCGTCGGACTGCATCACCCGGTGTGTGCCGTCGCCGACGACGGCGTAGTCTTTGGGTGCCATCGCCTTCTGGCTCGCGATGGTGAGTGCACGGGAGACAGTGTAGCCCAGCGTCATCAGCCGGGCGAACGTGGCGCCGACGTTGAACGCGTCCTCGTCGGGAACGGACTCGAAGGTGGTGCCACCGACGACGGAGCCTTTCCGGACGAGCGCCTGGCCGAACGGGTACGAGCCGCAGGCGTTGAGGAAGAACGTCTCCGTGTCCGAGCGGCCGACACTCTCCGGGTGGAGGTGGCCGTCGACACAGCCGAGCCCCTCTTGCTCGTGGTGGCCCAGAAAGTGGACGAGATCGTTGCGGGACTCGAAGACTCGCGCCAACTCCCCCGTCCGGATGCCTTCCCTGACGGTCACGTCGACGTTGAGCGCGTCCGACCGCCGGCCGTAGTGGTCGGTGCAGGCGTCACGCTCGTCGTGGAGCCCCGGGCCGTCGGTGAAGAACTGGTTCGACATCTGGGTGTCGTTCACCACCAACGTCACCGACAGGGAGTCGTCTGGCCCGTCGAGATACTTGTCGCGGTTGGTGTACGCCGCCGGCAACGCCTTGTACGCGCCCACCGGTACGCCCTCCGCGAGCCAGCCGTGGGTCCGCCCCGGCCCCAACTCCGGGTCGAGGAGGTCGACGTTCGACACCTCGCGGCCGCCCGCGCCGGGAATCGGGGTGTGACCCGGCTCCGGCCCGCGAACGGCACCTCCCGACGGCTCGTTTCTGTCCGACACCTCGCTCCTGTCCGGCGTCTCGCTCCTGTCCGACACGCCGTCTGCTCCCGCGGGCGTGTCACCCCCCTCTCCACCTCGGAGTCCGGCGTCACCGGTGCCCGTTAGCGACATCGCCATCCACTCTTTTTTGTCCAGTGTCGTCGCAGACGGCGCCGGCAGGAACGGCAGCTCCGACACCAGTGACGGCAACACGGCGGCGTGGTCGTAGGTGGGCTCGACGGACACCGAGAGGTGCCACTCCGGGAACCGGTCCCGGACGGCCCCGAAGTCGGCGTCGAGGTAACGGGCGACGCGTTCGGCCATCGGCGCCTCGTACAGTCGGTCGGCGTCCAGTCCGAGCGTGTCGAACGTGTCCGCGACCGACAACGGCCCGCCGTGTGGCCCGCCGCCGCGCGCAACACAGTCGAGGTAGAACACCCGCCGGAGCAACGCGCTCGCGGCCGTCCCGACCGCGCCGTCACAGTCGGCGTGTTCCGCGAGCGTGACCCGTCGGTCGGGAAGCTCCAACGCCGGCTCGGCACCCTCCGCGAGCCGCACCGCCGCACCGAGATAGTGGATCAACGACGCCGCCGGGACGAGCGCGTCCACCGACGGCGGCGCGCGGTAGGTCACCCCGGTCGGCTCGTAGTCGTCCGCCACCGACGCGGGCACCTCGCGCTCGTCGCCGAACCGCACCGACGGCGGTCGGTTCCGTTTGGTCGGCCACGTGCGGTCCGGCGAGGTCGTCTCGACGGCGCTGTGGAGCCGGGACACCGCCGTCGCCACCCCCTGTGGCGTCTCCGGCACAACGAGCGTCTCCCCCGGTGGGTCGACGTGGCTGTCGACCGCGACCCCGACCCGGGTCGGCTCCGGAAACGACACCCACAGCCGCTCCGCGTTCTTACGCCGCAGTGTCACCGACCCCTGCACCCGGAGAAACACCCGGACGCTCGCCTCTATCCGGAGCAAGTAGTCGTCTGCCGGCAGCTCCTGCCGGCCGGCGTCCCCGCCAAACTCCGTCGGATCGAGCCGGTCTACCGGCGTCGCCACCGCGTACACCGGCGGGAACGACAGCCGTGCGGCCGCCACACCGAACGCCGACGCCGGCTCGTCGGGCCCGGTCTCGTTGGCCGCCAACGCCGCGGTCACCGACGGCGCCTCCACGTCGGCAGTCCACGACGTGGCCTCCACCCGGACGGTGTTGTTGGCCGCGTCCGTCACTCGAAACCCGGCGTCGTCCGTCTCCACTCCGACGCGATCTGTTCTGTCTTCGACCACGATTGTTGATTCCCCGCCGACGAGAAGAAAGTTGGCCCGTTGTCGCTCACCACGACGGGTTCCGTCGTGTTCCGGTCGACACCGCCACAATCCGGAGTCTGACGCCCGTCTGACTGGAGTATTTGTCGCTCGGCCCACTACCCGGGAACGATGGAGGGGGACCTGCTGGACACCGAGGCGATCACGGTCGAACTGACCGAGGAGGAACTGGCGGCAATCGAACGGAAGGCGTTCCGTGACCACCGCGAGAACACGGACGCGGCGATCCGTGACCTGCTCAACGAGTGGCTCAAGTCACGGTGACCGAGCCGACGGCTCGTCTGTCGGGAGAAAGGGTACTGCTCAGTTGTCGCCCGTCTTCGACTGCCACTCGTAGTCGCGTCGCTTCGCCGAGTCGCCGAAGCCACACGACGAACACACCTTCTTTTTTACGTGGTAGGACTTCTCGCCACACCGCCGACACTTCACGTGTGTCGTCGTGTTCTTCTTCCCCTGTGAGGGTGTTCCTGCGCCGGTCATAGGTTGACCGAGACGACGTTGTCGCCACGGATAATCGTTGTGTCTTCGACACCGACGGCGTCGGCCTGCCCCGGTGCCGCCTGCGCCGGCTCCACCTCTGTGGCCGGCTCCAAGACGACGTTCATGTGTTGATCGTACCCCGACAACACCCCGAACTGGGCGGTCCCGTCCTTCAGCCGCACCGTCACCGTGGCGTCTAACGCCTCCTCCAACACGTCGAGTGGTCGCCCGCTCATACCCGTCCGAGACGGCGACCGTAGGTAAACGTACCGGAGCGTCGCCGCGACCGGTCAGGAGAGTTCCGCGGCGTCGGCACGTGCGGCCGCGGCGACGGCCGCCGGCGCCACCGGCGCGGTCTCCCACGGCGGGAGCCGCGTGTCGGCGTCCGGCTCCCGGATCGCGTCGGCGTACGTCACCACCTGGTCGAGTTCCCCCGTCCGGTCGTACGGGAGATCGTTGAACGCGGCGTCGGCCGCGTACGACCGCACCAGCTCCGTCGCGGTCTCCCGGTACCGGTCCGCCAACGTCTCGTAGCTGGGAGTGACGCCGTGTTCCTCCGCACCTCGCAACAACGTCGCGCCGACAGACTCACTCATCTCCGCGAGCCCCGTCGCCCCCGACACCGCCCGGTGGTCGTGAGAGTAGCTCCCCAGATCGACCTGTGCGGTGCCGGCCGGCCCGACGGCGTCGTATGCGTCCGCCAGCGTGCCGACCTCCAACCCCCACTGGCGTTGGACCCGTAGGTCGGCGACGACCTCGCGAGTGGCCGCGAACTCACCCGCCAACGCGTACCGGAAGGAGTCGAGATACGAGAGGAACCGCCCGCCGTGGGCCGCCCGGAGCGTCCGCACGAGCGGCGTGTAGAACAACCGGAACAACCGGCCGTACAGCCCGTCGTCCTCGACGCGGGCGTAGTACCCCTTCGCGAACGAGAACCCGCCGTCACTGACCAACGGCGCTAACAGCCGGCGGACGTACGCCCGACTGTACGTCTCCGTGTCCGCGTCGTGGACGACCACCTGTTGGGCGTTGCCCGCCAACGCCACACCCAACGCGAGCCACACGTCACGTCCCTTCCCGCGCGGGCCGTCGAGACCGGCCTCGGCCAACAGCTCCGCCACCCGCGGACCGTCACACCACACCGTGTCGACGGCCACGTCGAACCCGTCGAGCCACTCGCGAAACGCCGGCACCGCCGACGCGTCGGCCCGCAACGGCACCACCACCCGGCCGGGGTCCACCGCCGCGAGTTCGGACAACACCCGCTCGGCGGCCACCCCGGCGTACTCCCGCTCGGTCATCGGCACCACCACCACCGCCCGATCGGTCGGCACCGTCCGGTCGGCCTCCCGGAGGTCATGGAGGGTGGTGACCCCCTCCTGGACGTACTCCATCGTGTCTCTCGTCTGGGTCCGGCGCGGAATAACTCCCGCGTCTGCGGCCCGGAGGGCCGTCTCCCGGCTCGCCGCGTCCCCACACGGCGGCTCCCGACGCCTCGGCCGAGACCGCCGAGTGGAAACACACTCGGGGTCGGGGCCCCGACTAGCGGGCGTGCCAGACGACACGACCGACGAGGCGGCGCTCCCGCCAGGGGTCGGGCTCGACGTCGCGGTCGACCCCGACGGCGAGGGGTTCCCCGCCGACGAACGCCGCCGGTTGTTCCTCCGGCAGATCGCCGACGAACTCCGCGGCGACTCCTCGGAGTCGCGCCAGCTCGCGGCGATCCTGTACCGTGTCTCGGATCTGTACGACCCCGACGAGGACACCTCTCCCGAGGAGATCTACCTGAACACGCGCAACATCATGCAGGTGAAGGCCAACGGCGGGCTCGACCGGTGAGCCGCTGTGGCGACGGAATCGGTTCACTCCGAGCAACCAGATCGGTCCACTCCGAACGACCAGATCGGTCCACTCCGAGCGATCAGTAGAAGTTGATCCGCGCGAGCAGCCGGCCGACTACCCCGTCGTCGGTCGCCCGAACCCGTTCCCCCTCGGCGACGACCGCCGGGTCGCGTGCCTCGACGGCCGCGACGGACGGCGGAAGGCCGTCGATCCGGGCGGCCTGCCGGCAGGTGTCGGTGAACGCCTCGTACAACGTCCGGCGGAGGTCGCCGCCGTCGTGGGTGCGGGTGGCGACCCGGGTGCGCCGTCCGCGGGTACGGTCGTGTTCGTACACGCCGAGCGTGAGCCGGTCGTCTGTCCCCGCGGTCGTCAGGATGAGTTCCTGGGCACGACGCGCCCGTTGGAGGGTGATCGCGTCGGCCGGCAACTCGTCTTTGAACTGCACCACCCGACAGCCGACCTCCCAGTGGTTCGGCACCACCGATTCGACGGGTAAGGTGACGATCCGGTCACGGAGCGTCGGCAGCTGCTCGACGGCCTCTAACCCGGCGGCGCGTTGGTGCCGGAGTTCGACCATCGACAGTCGCTACGCGACAGGCGATAATCAATCGTTCGGTGAGGACCCGAACCCATTTCTGACAGGCGCGCCTTTAACCGGTGATGAACACGCTGTTGTGGGTTCTCGCGGGCGTGCTGGCGTACTCCGCCGTCGCGACCGCGGTGTCGACCCGTGGCTATCTCCCGGACGCCGTCCGGGTCCAGGGGCCGCTGACGACGATCCACACGACGTACGGACGACGGTTCCTCGGCTGGCTCGCCGGCCCACGGCGGTTCTGGCGTGCCTGGGGCAACGTGGGTGTCGGGATCGCCGTGGTGGTGATGGCGGGGATGTTCCTGTTTCTCCTCCAAGCGGCGGTCGGGACGCTCCAGAACCCGACCCAAACGGCCGCAAACCAACCGTCGAACTTCCTCGTCATCCCCGGGGTCAACGACTTCCTCCCGTTGGCGGTCGCGCCGGAGATCGTCGCCGGCCTCCTGATCGGGTTGGTCGTCCACGAGGGTGGCCACGGACTGTTGTGCCGGGTCGAGAACATCGACATCGACTCGTTGGGGCTCGTCTTCTTCACCGTGATCCCGGTCGGCGCGTTCGTCGAACCCGACGAGGAGAGCGAGGCCGACGCCGACCGCGGCTCCCGCAACCGGATGTTCGCGGCCGGCGTCACCAACAACTTCGCCGTCACGGTCGTCGCCTTTGCACTCCTGTTCGGGCCGGTGATTGGCGCGATTACTGCCGCGCCGGGTGTCGCTGTCGCCGGCGTCTACCCCGGGAGCGCCGCCGCAGACAGCGGATTCGACGCCGGCGACCGGATCACCGCCGTCGGCGGCCAACCCGTCGACGGCGCCGGGGGGTTGGAGACCGCACTCGACGACGCCGACTCGGCGGCGGTGCCGGTGGAACTGAACGACAACGAGACGACCACTCTTGACCGTCGGGTGATCGTGATCGGGTCGACCCCGGACAACCCGACCGGGCTGTCCGTTGATCCCGACGACGAGGCGATCGGCGTCACCGCGATCAACGGGACGGAGATCCGGACGGAAGGTGAGTTCGAGACGCTTGCCGCCCGTCACGAACTCGCCCGGCTGGAGACGGACGCGGGCGAGCAGGTCGTGCCGCTGGGCGCGTACGTCGCGGGCGCCGACGGGCCGCTCGCGGACGGCGGTGTCCCGGCGAACGCCTCCGCGGTCGTCACCCGAGTCGACGGCCAACGCGTGATCGACGCCGCGGCGTTGACGACGGTGCTTGAGGACCGTGCACCCGGTGAGGAGGTCGCGGTCCGCGCACACGTCGACGGACAGTTCCAGAACTACACCGTCACGCTCGGCGAGGGCGCGGACGGCACCACAACACTCGGGAGCGTTGCTCGCGGCACGACCGGGCTCGTCGTCGGCGACATCGGCATCCGAACGTACCCCACCGCCGGCTACCTCGCGTTGCTGGGCGGTGACACCACCCCGCCCGGGGCGTTGGGCGGGCTCGTCGACAGCCCGCTCGGGCTGGTGTTCGTCGCGCTCCTGTTGCCGTTGGCGGGCGCCGTCGGCATCCTCCCGTACAACTTCGCGGGGTTCTACGGCGACATCGTGAACTTCTATGACGTGACTGGGCCGTTGGCGGTCGCCGGCGAGACACCGGTGTTTCTGGCCGCCAACGTCCTGTTCTGGACGGCGTGGATCAACATCCAACTCGGGGTGTTCAACTGCATCCCCGGCTACCCGCTTGACGGCGGCCGAATCCTCCGGCTGGCCGCCGAGAGCGTCGTCTCCCGGGTCCCGATCGGGGACCGCCACCGGGTCGTCCGCACGGTGACCACCTCGATTGGGCTGACGATGCTGGCCGCACTACTGCTGATCATGTTCGGCCCACAGCTGCTCGGGTGACGCGACTCGCCGGGTGACGGCGGTCAGCGCGGTCTGCCGCCGTCCGTCTCCGCTTCTGTCTCTGCGTCGGCCGCCGCGTCGTCGTCGGTCACTGCATCGTCCTCAGCCGTTGTCTCCCGACTGTCGTCGGCCGCGCCACCGTGGCGCGCGTGGAACAGTTCAGGTGTGGCGTCGATCCGTTCGAACGCCGCGAAGTCGCGTTCGTGGTGGCGGATCACCTGTTCGGCGATCCACCCGGAGTGGTCGTCGTCGAACCGCCAGTCCCCGTCTGTGTCGTCCACCTCGAACCGGTCGTCCGTGGCGAAGGCGACGTAGACGTGATAAAATCCCAGGATCACGTCCGCGAACTCCCGCGCCTTCGCGCCCGACTCGGCGCGTTTCTCCACGAGGTGGTCCTGTCCCGCGTCGGTCAGCCGGAAGTACTTCCGGTCAGGCTCGTCTGCCCGTTCGATTCGTTCGGCCCACCCCTCGTCTTCGAACTTGTGGAGAACGGGGTACACCGAGCCGTACGACGGCTCCCAGTGGCCGCCGCTGATCGACTCGATCTCTTTGAGGATCTCGTAGCCGTACCGGGGTTTCTCCTCTAACAGCTCCAACATCAGATACGAGATGAGCCCACGCGGTGGGCCGCTCTTCCGCATTGCCCGTCGTTTCGTCGGTTCTCGCGTAAGCGTTTCGGTCAGGTGACTACCCTCTGGGGAGACCGTGTCTCCATAGCCCGTGTCCGCGCGCGACCGTGTTCGCACCCGCGACGACCCGCAGGCCGTCCCACAACGTGTGAACACGCCCCGCGTTTTTTACCTCGAACGCCGCAGGTGTCGACTGTGACTGGACGTTGGACACTCACCGACAAGCTGGCGGCGCTCGTCGTGTTCGTGCTGGCGGCCGGCTACGCCGTCGCGCCGATCCGGGTGGTGGTGGTCGGCGCACTCACCGGACTGCTCGCACCGTTGTCCGTCTGGCTCCCCTTCTCGGCGCTCGTGGTCGGGTTGGGGGGCCTCTCCGGAGTGACGAGCGCACTCGCGCGCCGGCTCGTCCGAGACGCAGACCGCGCCGAGCGGGCCCGTGACCGCGTTGAGGAACTCCGTGAGCGGCTGGCGGACGCCAACACGACCCCCGATGCGGACGACGCAGGCGACGACCTCGCCGCGACGAGAGCCGAACTCCGGTCGGAGACGCTGACGGCGCTCGCGGAGGATCTCCGCCCGGCCGTCTATAGCGCCGCGGTGACGATCCCGGCGTTCCTCTGGCTCCGGTGGGTGTTCACCGCGCCCGCTGCCGCGCTCGCGCCCGCGACCGTGATCGTCCCGTTCGTCGGCCCCGTCGCGTGGACCGCGACGCTCGTCGGCCCGGTGAAGCTGTGGCTCGTCTGGTATCTCGGCGCGTCGCTGTCGACCGGGGCCGTCGCGCGGCGGGTCGTCGGCTGGGTCGGCTCGGCCTCGGAGTGAGGTGACGGCCAACACTGTCGGTGTTCGCCGATCTAGATCTTCTGTCGACAACCGGACAACGAGCCGGAAACAGCCGACCGGATCGTTCCGCGTCCACTCGGACGTGTCAGCTTCGTTTGAGGAGCTAACACCGCTCGGGGAGTCCGCGAGCGAACGAACCTGGGACAATTTCTACAGTGTGGTGTCAATGTCGACACGTAGTGAGTGGAGACTCACTCGTGGGGCACAATGCAGCGATATATCAAATATTAAAACGCCGATAACAAAAGATTCGGGAGATATAATACACATAAGCGTGTAGAAATCGAGCGTAATATGTCCAAAGAAGACTCAAACGGCTCGAGTGTGAACAGACGGACGATGCTGAAGGGCGCTGGCACGGGACTCGGAACCGCCGGCGGCCTCGGTAGTGCGGTGTAGTCGGTAATGGCGACCCAGATTCCAACAGATGCAGAACTTGATCTCTTAGAAGGCAAACAGAAAGTCCAGACGATTCTCTCAGAGCTAGGCCTCCGGCGAATTCCGAATCGCGACACCGTTGAGGTGCGAGAACTCGACAGTGACGCGTCCAACATGGCCGTGACCACTGTCGAGTTTGACTACGGAACGCTCCAAGTTGGCCGGATCGGTGATGGAATCCACGCGAGTTTCAGCTTTGAGAACGCTGCTGGGAACGCCCCGAGACAGTATGGAAAAATGCCAGAGGGGACGAGTGCATCGTTGATGATGTCGTCCCCAACGGAAGTAGAGTTCATCCGGATGGCGACAGAGCGCGAACGATCGGTAATCCTATCATCCATTCCTGTTCGGGACGACGAAAGCGTCTCAATCCACGTTGGAACACACACGGGTGGGAACTTCTGGATTGATGTTCCGGATGAGACAGCAGTTGTAGAAACAGCAGAGACCCCTGGGCTAGACGACGACGAGATACTCCGGTACACTGTAGACGCCGGAATGTCATCTCAAGAAATTGTGACGAATGAACACCAGTTCGTAGATATCTCTCAGAGTGAGATCTCTGTTGATGCTGTATCCGGTCCGGCAAAAGCAGTAGCCGATGTAGTGCTGGATGTCCTCAAGGTTGAGACCGTAGACGAGCTACAAGGTACTTGTGGTGACGAAATCGCTGGGTGTGTAGCTGACCTCGTTGGGAGCTTAGTGACGTGTTATAAATGTGCTCCTGCATGCACTGTTGGTGCGAGCGCTACTGCTGGTATTATCTGTTTCTTATGTGTATTTGGCATTTGCTCACAGTTGTTGACCGGGTATTCCTGTGCGAATGCGGCCGACTGTGTGACGGAAGGTGACAAGGTACCAGATATATCGATCCCGTTCGTATAACGTGAAATTAGATAGTAAAAAAAGAAATAAAATTAAAATATTTATCTTTAACAAGAGCTTTTTTTCCGGAATATTTTTGTTTATTATATTTTTAACCCCTGGCGATATCCTCGGATACGATACATCGTCTGTGACTCTTCAACATAGACTTTTTGGTATACTGTTAGGAGTGTTATTTCTATGTATGGCATTGTGGAAAGTCCGTCTAGAAGAGAACAAATAGTAGGCTGAGTGCTTAGCGTCTCTATCGCGTCTGACGGGACTGCGTGTCCGCGGTTCAGTTGGTACTGGATAGTGTTGTCCGACGCCCAGCTTGTTATATCCCGTTCACCGTCTGTCGTTGAGCCTGTTGCGTGATCTGTGCTCTCGTTCCCCGCGGCAGAGCGTTTCGTCCAATCTGCGAGACGAGTCGGGTGGATTCTTCTGTTGGCGCTCGGAGGCGTTGGTGTGGCCAGAGCCGATGGCGAGCCGATTCCGAGTACGGCAGAGACCCTCGTCTACATCGTGGTGACGATGTATCTGATCGCGGTGACACTCGCGTTCTTCGGGCTCTCGGCACACCCGCTCCCGGTCACGCTGGTCGCGATGGGCGTCGTCTACTGCTCGTTGGCGTACGACCTCCCCGCCCGCGCGGAGTACCAGTTGGGTCGGTTGGTCGGGCGGCTGATCGCCGACGCAGGTGTCGACCACGAGGAGTGAACGCGGCGTCCTGGGACTGCCGGGGTCGTCTCACTGGTCGCGACGAGTTCCGCCGTCTCCAGCAGTTCGAGTCGCCGTTCTAACATCTGACGACTCCCGAGGCTCAGATCTTCGATAACCTCCTTGACGGCGGTGACGCGCGCTTCCTCGGCCGCGCCGGCCCACACCAACAGCTTCACCGGATCGATCCCGTCCGGCCCGCGCCGCCGCGTCGGGCCGCATGCGAACTCCGCTCGCACGACTTCGGCGGCAGTCTCGCCCACAGCCTCGGCAGTCTGATCAATCAGCTGCGCGCGCAGCGGTGTCTCGAAGAAAACGCGTTCGCCCAGCGCCCACCGCTGGCGGTGGGTCGCCTGTGAGTTGAGACTACTCCCGACGGCGGTCGGCGATCGTGTGATGGGGCCGTTCGCGTGCGGTGTGGCCCGGCACCGAACGGGTCGTTCGTCCGATACGCGGCCAGTGATCGCTCACCGGACGGCGGTGAGAACGCACCAGAGAGTCCTCATCCGTCCCGCCGCAGCCGCTCGACGACGAACTCCCGTTCCAGTTCCCCGAGGAACTCCCCCAGCCGTGGCCCCTGCGTATCGTCGAAGAACAACCGGTAGCCGGCCTCGAAGAACTCCCCGACCGGCACGTCGTGGCGTTTCGCGGTCTCGTACACCTCGCCTTGGATCGCCTCGCCGTCGTTGCCCGCGGCGACGAAGTCGGCGAGATCGTCCAACGCCGCCCGCGTCGCCGCGTCGAACTCGTGGGCCGGGCGGTCGCGGTGGAGCCTGTAGTTGTAGGCGTTGTCAGTCCGCTCGGCCCACCGCCGGGCGCGTTCGACGCGTTCGAGCGCGGCGTCAATCGCCCACTCGGGCGTGTCGTCGTCGATGTGCCCCTCGTCGCGGGCCATCTGCACCCGAAACCCGCGGTCCTCGACCATCCCGAGCACCGCCGCGAACGTGTACGGGAGCCGCACCCGGTCGGGTCGCACCTCGTCGACGAGCAACGGGTACGCCCGGTCGGCCAACGCGGTTAGCTCCTCGGGACCATCCTCCTCGCCGAAGTACAGCCGTTCGAACCGGTCGAACTCGTCGACGAGTTGGTCGAGTCGGCTCACGTCGAAGTCCTTCGCACGCCCGGGGTTCCGGAGGAAGAAGTACTTCACCACCGCCGGCCCCACCAGCTCCATCACCTCACTGACCGTGATCACGTGGCCCGACGAGGAGGACAACGGCTCCCCGCCGAGCGTGAACCACTCGTAGACGAACGGCACCGGCGGCTCCGCCTCGAAGACGGTCTGAACGATCTCCTCGCCGGAGGGCCACGACCCCTCGGCGTGGTCCTTCCCGAACGGCTCGAAGTCCACCCCGAGTGTTGTCCACTGAGCGGGCCACTCGAACCGCCAGGGGAGCTTCCCCTCACGCAGGGAGACACGCCCCGCCGCGCCACAGCCGTCGATCTCGTCGTCCCCGGCCTCCATTCCGGTGCAGGCGAACGCGACCGTCCGCTCGTCGAGATCCGGCTCCGACACGTCCGGCGTGAGGTGGCCACACTCCGGACACTGCGCCATGAACGGCACGTCGTCGGCCGTCGCCGACGCCTGGTAGTCGGCGAGCACGCTCGCGGCGTCGTCGCTGGCGAGCACAGTGTCGACGGCGTCGTCGAACCGCCCGGACTCGTACAACGCCGTGTTCGACTCGAAGGTGACGGGGACGCCGATCAGTTCGGCACTGTCCCGGAGGAGCCCGGCGAAGTGGGCGCCGTATGAGTCGTGACACTCCCCAAACGGGTCCGGCACGTCCGTGTACGGCACGCCGAGGTTGCGCCCGAGCGCACCGCCGTCGACGGCACCCAACCCGACGATCTCCCAGTCTTCGGTCGCGAGGTTGCGCGGCACCGCTCGGAGTGCGTCCCGGTCGTCGCTCGTGAACACCTGTTCGACCGCGTGACCCCGTTCACGGAGCACCTCGGCGACGAAGAACCCCCGTAAGATCTCGTTGAAGTGACCGAGATGAGGAATCCCAGAGGGGGAGACGCCACCCTTGATCACGATCGGTTCCTCGGGGTCGCGCGCCAGAATCTCGTCGGCGACCGCGTCCGCCCAGAAGGTGTGGTGGTCGGCGTCCGACCCAGTCGGCTCGTGGTCGTCGACGCCGGGTGTCAGTTCCCCGTCGTCAATCTCGTGACTGCTCATACGGAACAGTCGGGCTCACAGCGTGTGTGTGTGTCGGTCCGTCGTGGGCGGGGCGACGGTACGGCCAGTTTCGCCGGCGCGTCAGTGAGCCCAGTAGCTCGGCTCCGTGCTCCCGGCGGGCACCACGTCGGTGCCAGTGTGGTCGCCGGTGAGCACCGCGTCGACGACCGCTTCGGGGTTGGTGCCGTCAAGCACCACCGTCCGCATCCCGGCGCGTTGGATCAGCTTCGCCGCAAACAGGTCGACCGGCGCGGACGCGCCGGCGTCACGGCTCATCGGCGCAATCGTCTCGACCAACTCGTCGGGGGTGAGCCGGTCGAACTGCTCGGCGTCTGGCTCCACCGCCGGGTCGGCGTCGAAGATCCCGTCTGCGCCGGTGCCGTAGACGAGCAGATCCGCCCCGACCGACTCCGCGAGCACGGCCGCGACCGCGTCGGTCGTCTGGCCGGGCGTGACCCCGCCCATCACCGCCGTGTTACCGCGAGCGACGGCCGTCTCTGCGGTCTCGTAGTCGCGGGCGAGCGTCGGCTCGACACCCTCCCCGAACCCGGCACGCAACAACCGGGCGTTCAGTCGGGTCACGTCGATCCCCAACCGGTCCAACGCCACCTCGTCGGCACCCAACTGCCTGGCGGCACCGATGTACTCGCGGGCGACACCGCCGCCGCCGACGACGACGCCGAGTTCACACCCCTCGTGGACGAGCCGCTCGACCGCCGTCGCGTGTGCCGCCACCCGGCCGCCGTCCAACTCCGGTGCGAGAACGCTCCCACCCAGCGACAGTACCACTCTCATCGGCTCCGTCTACCGTCGATCCACGCTTAAGACTCCCGAACCGCCGGACCGATCTGACGAGTGCGAAGAACTTTTGTGGACAGTAACGTACACTCCTGTACACTGATGTCGTGTCCGACCGAAACCGGTGGGTCGGCGACGACCGCCTACGAGATCGAGGGTGTGGCGTTCCTCGGGCGGACGTTCCGGGAGTACTGCCAGCTGTTCGGGTTGGAGCCGGCGGCACTCACGGACAAGCGGGTGCTCGACTGTCCGGGCGGTGCCAGCGGGTTCAGGGCGGGTGCGGCCGCTCGCGGCGCGGCGGCGTACGCGGTCGACCCAGTGTACGGCGCACCCACCGAGGCGGTTGCGAGTCGCGCCCGTCGTGACCTCCGGCGGGCGATGGACGCGCTCGACGACGTCGAGGAGCTGTACGTCTGGGAGACGTACGACGACGCCGACGAACTGGAGAGCCACCGGTGGAGCGCACTCGGGCGGTTCCTCGCCGACTACGAGGCCTCGCCCGGGCGGTATCTCCCGGCGGCGCTCCCACGGCTCCCGTTCCCGACGGACAGCTTCGATCTGGTGTGTTGTTCCCACCTGTTGTGTCTGTACGCCGACGAGTTCGACCACGCGTTCCACGCCGCCGCGTTGCGCGAACTCTGTCGGGTGGCCCGCGGCGAGGTGCGGGTGTTCCCGTTGGTCGACTTCTCGACCCGCCGGTACGAGGGGCTGGACGATCTCCTGTTGGCGTTAGAACGCCACGGTCACGACCCGGAGATCCGTCCCGTCGACTTCGAGTTCCAACGCGGCGCCGACTCCTGTCTCGTCGTCGACACACACAACCGATAACAGTCTCCCACACTGGTCTCGATTCGTGCAGACACTGAGTGTCGTCGGTGCCAACCCCGATCTCCGGGCGGTTGCGTCGCGTCTCGACGGTCGGACCGCGACAGTCTCGCGGGGTGGTCTCGACAACCCGACGGAGACGGACACGACGGTGACGCTCTCGTCGGACGGCAGTCGGGTCACCCGTGCCGCCGACGACCTCCCGAGCCTGTTGGACCGGCTCGCTCCGGACCACGACTACGCGCTGGTCGCGGGTGTCTCGAAGCTCAGACTCCCGACGGTGATCGTCGGCGACAGCGACACGACCGACGAGACCGACACGGCCGGCGACGTGATCGAACGGCTCCCGTCGGCCGAGGCGGTCACCCCCGAGCGGCTGGCGACACTCGTCCGAGACATCGAGCCGTACGTCACGCTCTCCTCGCTCGTCGCCGAGGCGAAGTCGGCGACGGGTGCGGAACAATCCGGGGCGATCGCGACGTTCACCGGCCGGGTGCGGGCCCGCGACGGCCCGAACGACGAGCCGACGACGCAGTTGGCCTTCGACCGGTACGACGCGGTCGCGGCCGACCGACTCGCGACCATCGAGTCGGAGCTGACCGACCGGAAGGGTGTGTTCGGCGTCTGGACCCACCACCGGGTCGGCGTAATTCCCGCCGGCGAGGACATCGTCTTCGTCGTCGTCTTGGCCGGCCACCGGGAGGAGGCGTTCGCGACCGTCTCTGACGGTATCGACCGACTGAAACGAGAGGTGCCGATATTCAAAAAAGAGACCACCGTCTCGGAGGCGTTCTGGACCCACGAACGCGAGTAGCCGGTAGTTTCGACTCCGTGTGGACGGATCGAACGTCTGACGCGCCTGCGTCGCCGACCGCGCGGGCCGCCCACGTCCCCCGTCTCACCACGCTCTCACGGACGGTCGCGGCAAAATTTGCTGTCCGCGCTCTTACCGGAGCACGAGCAGAAGAAACGACGAGCGACGCTTGTAAAACGTCTCGGCGGCTCTCGTCGCGTTCTAAAAGGTTCGATTTCCGTCGTTTTGTCGGCCAAATGAACCGAACAGAGCCGAACGCCACCGAACGTTCTGGCTCTTATAACACCCTCTGGCTCCTGTCGACGAGTGAGGTCACAATGAGCACGACCGCAGATCCCTCCACCGCCGAGACGGACAGCCCCTCCAAGGAGACACGGCTGAAGCAGTACCTGTTGGAGAAGGCCGCGGACGGCGAACTGTACTTCAAGAGCAAGTTCATCGCCGAGGAAGTCGGCCTCTCACCCAAGGAGATCGGTGCGCTGATGGTGAAGCTCCGCGACTCGGCCTCGGAACTGACCGTCGAGAAGTGGTCGTACACGAGCGCGACCACCTGGCGGGTCGAGCCCGCAGAGGCCTGACCGGGTCTCCCGACTGCGCGAGACACGCGGTCCCCGCCGGTCCCCCGACGCTCGTCTCCCGACACGCGACGCCCCCGAACAAGGACTTTTGCCCGTCCGTGGCCAAACACGGTCGATGAGTGCCGAGGACCCCGAGTCGGTCCCCCGTCCGCCGGAGCTAGACGACGTGTTCCACCTGACGCAGGTTCAGAGTGACGGCGACCAGATCGTCTACTACGGCGTCTCCGAGGTGTCCGAACGGGAACTCCTCGAACGCGTCTGGGAGCCGTTCAGAGAACGTGGCTACGACGTGCAGGCGGCAGACACCGGCACCGGCCGCGACGTGGTCGTCGCCAGCGAGTACTCGACGGGGATCGAGACCGTCCCGTGGGTCAACATCCTGTTGTTCCTCGCGACCGTCGTCTCGACACTCCTCGTCGGGGCGCTCGGCTGGTACTACGTCCCGCTGTCGGAGTTGACGGCGAACCCGCTCGCGGCGTTGGAAGCGTGGCCGTTCACCGCCGCCGTTCTCGGTGTGTTGATGACCCACGAACTCGGCCACTACGTGATGGGCCGACGCCACGGCGTCGACGTGTCGCTCCCGTACGTGATCCCGTTCTTCTTCCCGTTCGGAACGATGGGTGCGGTGATCCGGATGCGGAGTCGGATGCCCGACCGGGAGGCGTTGTTCGACATCGGCGTTGCCGGCCCGCTCGCGGGGCTGGCGGCGACGGTCGCCGTCACCGCGATCGGGCTGTTGTTGGGGCCGATGGAGGTGCCCGCCGGGAGCGTCTCCTCGGGCACCCGCGTGATCGTGTTCAACAACCCGCCGTTGTTGGACCTGATCGCGACCGTGTTGGGCCAGCCGACCGGCTACGAGGCCGCCAACCAGGTCACCCACCCGGTGATCATGGGTGGGTGGATTGGGATGTTCTTCACACTGCTGAACCTGTTGCCGGTCGGCCAACTCGACGGGGGACACATCCTCCGGGCGATCGCCGGCCGCCACCAGGAACGGATCGCCGCGCTCGTTCCTGCAGCGTTGTTCGGCGTCTCCGGGTACCTCCACTTCGTCCGCGGGCTGGGGCTCAACGAGTCTGTCGGGCTGTGGGCGTTCTGGGGTGTGTTCGCCGCGTTCATCGCCTACCGCGGCCCCGCCCACCCGATCGACGACACGGAACTCGACGGCACACGGGTCGCAGTCGGCGTGTTCACCTTCCTCGCCGGGCTGTTGTGTTTCATGCTCGTCCCCATCGAGGTGACGACGCTGTAGTCTCCCGACTGACGCCGTAATCTCCCGATGTTGTTGTCTCCCGACTGGCGTTGTTGCCGTCTCGTCGGCCGACTACTCCCCGTGTCGCCACCCGTCGTCGGCCAACGGCTCACTGTCCATCCGCACACCCGTCTCCGTCACCGTGCCGATCCTGGTCAGTTCGACCGGGGAGTCTGCACGCGCGTCGGCCACCCGTTCGGGTGGAATCGCCACGAGCAGCTCGAAGTCCTCGCCGACGGTCGTCGCGGCCGCGAGCCGGTCGCCGGCCGGCGTCGTCTGTTCGACTGCGGGGTGGATCGGGACGCTGTCACCGTCGATCTCGAACCCACAGTCGTTGTCGGCGGCGAGCTGGTGGAGTGATCGTGCGAGCCCGTCGCTCACGTCCATCCCGCTGGTCGCGTACGGCGCCAACACACCCCCGGCAGCGACCCGCGGCGGGAACCGGAACAACTCGTTCCCGCGGTCGGTTTCGCCGGCCGCAAACAGCTTCAGGGCGGCGGCAGTCCGGCCGAGCGCACCCGTCACACACACCGCGTCACCGACCCCCAGTCCCGTCCGGCGGAGTGGGTCGTCCGTCCGTCCCAACGCCGTGGTCGCGACGGTGAACTCCCCAGTCTCGTCTAAGTCGCCGCCGACGTACTCCGCGCCGACGCTGTCACACACACCGCGAGCCCCCCGGAGGAACCCGTCGAGTTCCGTCTCGTCGAACGCCGGCGCACCGTAGACGGCGACGGCCGCGACCGCCTCGGCACCCATCGCCGCCAGGTCAGACAGGGAGGCGCCCACCGCCCGCCAGCCGGCCGTCCGCCGGGTGACACCCGCCGGGAAGTCCGTCGTCTCGTGGAGCATGTCCGTCGTCAACACCTGTTCGCCGACGACGGCGGCGTCGTCGCCGGCGGCCGGCAGGTCGGCGGCCACCATCGACAACGCCTCGTGTTCGTCCATACCCGCGGGTCGGCCCCGCCGCCGAAACCCGTTTCGCTGGGTTGATACACACGCCAGTCGGAGCCGGCGGCATGGACGCCGACCGGCTCCGTGCCACCCTCGTGGGGTTTCTCGCGGCCGGGGCTGTGTTCGCGGTGCTCGCGTACACCCTCGACGCCGGCCGGGTGGCCACGGCCGTCGGCCGGGCGTCGCCGGGGTTGGTCGCCGCGGTCGTCGGTGTGATCCTGTTTTGGTTGTTCGCGTGGGGGGTGGCGCTCCGGACCGTGCTGGGTGTGCTCGGTGAACGGCTCGCCCCACAGACCGCCTTTCTCGTGTTCAGCGGGGCGATGTTCGCCAACAACGTCACCCCGTTCGGACAGGCCGGCGGGGAGCCGGTGACGGCGTTGCTCATCTCGAAAGTCGCCGACACGGAGTACGAACGGAGTCTCGCGGCCATCGCCAGCGTCGACACGCTCAATTTCTTCCCGTCGATTGGGCTGGCGTTGCTCGGGGCGGCCTACTACGCCACCCGGGTGACGCTCCCGCGGCGGCTCCAGGCGGCGACGGGGGTTGCAGTCCTGTTGGCGGTCGCGGTGCCCGTCGGCGGCTACACCGTCTGGCGCCGTCGGGAGACGTTGTCTGCGGTGCTCGTCGACCGGCTGGTGCCCGCCATCGGGTGGCTCGCGGGGGTCGTCCCGCGGCTGTCTGTGCCGTCGCCGGCGTCCGTTGCCGACCGGATCGACCAGTTCTTCGGCACCGTCGAACGAATCGCGACCGACCCGCGGGGGTTGATCGTCGCGTTGGGTGCCTCCTCGCTGGGGTGGTTCTGTCAGATGGTCGGGCTGTGGCTCGCCTTCCGGGCGTTGGGGGAGCCGGTCGGGTTCGTCGTGGTGATGTTCGCGGTGCCGATGGGCGCCATCGCGGGGGCGACACCGACCCCCGGCGGGTCGGGGTTCGTGGAGACGGCGTTGATCGGGGTGTTGAGTCTCGTTGTCTCGGTGCCGACCGCCACCGTCGGCGCCGCGGTGATCGTCTTCCGGGCGGCCGTCTACGGCGTCCCGGTGTTGATCGGCGGGTTGTTCGTCTCCTGGCTCGGTGTCGACGTGTTCGACTGACCCCGCGGCCGCCGAGCGCGTGCGCCGTGGTGAGACGACGCGTTTAATTGGAGTCGTTGCAAATTACGCCGTATGGTCACCCTCTACGACGTTCCGGCGGAGGACCTCATCGAGGAGGTCGCCGACCGGCTCGCGGACCGCATCGAGGAACCGGCGTGGGCGCAGTTCACCAAGGCCGGTGTCGACCGAGAGCTCCCACCCCAGCAGGACGACTTCTGGTTCGTCCGTGCGGCGTCGTTGCTGCGGAAGGTTGCAGACAACGGCCCCGTCGGCGTCGGGACGCTCGCGACAGACTACGGCGGCGCGAAGTCCGGCTCCACCCGGTACCGGGTCGCTCCCCCGAGCCACGTCGACGGCTCTCGCAACATCATCCGGACGATCCTCCAAGACCTCGAAGACGAGGGGCTCGTCGAAACCGCACAGGGTGAGGGGCGCCGGATCACCGACGACGGTCGGTCGTTCCTCGACGAGGTCGCCGGCGACGTGCTCGATGATCTCGACCGTCCGGAACTGGAACGCTACGCGTAGGTCGGCTCCGACGCGTCTTTCTTCTCGGGGTCGTCACCGGCAACTGTGACACTCCCGCCGCTCGCGCTCGACATCGACGGTACGCTCACCGACGGGGACGGTCGTGTCGACCCCCGTGTGTTCGCCGAACTCCCGGAGTGGCCGGCACCAGTCGTGTTGGCCACCGGGAAGTCGTTCCCGTACCCGGTCGCGTTGTGTGGCTTTCTGGGCCTCCCCGAGCGAGTGATCGCCGAGAACGGCGGCGTTACGCTCGTCGACGGGCAGGTGTCGTTCGCGGGCGAGCCCGACCGAGTCGAACGGGCCGTCGACGCCTTCCACGACCGCGGCGGCGATCTCGGCTGGGACGACGCCGACACGGTCAACCGGTGGCGGGAGACGGAGATCGCCGCCCGACTCACCGCAGACGAAGAGCTCCTCCAGGCGGTCGCCGCGGAGTTCGATCTGGAACTGCTCGACACCGGGTACGCCTACCACCTGAAGAGCCCCGCCGCGAGCAAGGGGAACGGGTTGGAGCTGGTGGCCGACGCGCTCGGCTACACCCCGGCCGAGTTCGTCGCTGTCGGCGACAGTGAGAACGACGCCCCCACCTTCGAGACGGCCGGGCGGAGCGTCGCGGTCGCCAACGCCGACGACACCGCTCGCGCGGCCGCCGACACTGTCACCGACGACACGTACTTCGACGGCACACTGTCCGTGTTGGAACGGCTCCGCGCGGAGTTCGACGCCGCCTGAGCCGGCGAGTCACCGACTGCTCGGCGTGCCGTCGACACCCTCGACTCGATCCGTGGTGAGTGTGGCTGTGTGCCGCCGTCAGCCTCAAGACTGTGGGGCACGTTCACACACTTACCCCTACCCGAGTGCCGGTCCGACCGCCCGGCCTGTCGTCGGCTGTTCTGTCGACCCGTCGCCCGGCGCGTTCCGGGCCTACCGCCGAGTGCTCGCCGGACCTGTCGCCGACCGATCCACGTCAGTTATGCCTCACGGGAGCGAAGCGCTCGCATGGACGAGGCGTTACGCGACCGTGTGCGTGAGGCGGCGGAGACGCACGCCCTCCTGAACGCGGTCAAACACGACTCCGACCCGGAGGTCGGAGCGATCATGGGGCCGTTGATGGGGGAGAACCCGGCGTTTCGCGAACACGGCGACGAGATTGCCGGCGTGGCCGCGCCGGTCGTCGCGGAGGTCGCCGGAATGGACACCGCCGAGCGACGCGACCGGTTGGCGGAGTTGGCGCCCGACCGGCTGGCGGAGCTGGAGGCGGACGACGAGGAAGACGACCATCCCCTACCGGAGCTCCCCAACGTCGACGACCACGACACCGTGCGGATGCGGGCGGCACCCAACCCGAACGGGCCGTGGCATCTCGGCCACGTCCGGATGCCGTCGGTGATCGGCACGTACAAAGATCGCTACGACGGGGAGTTTGTCGTCCGGTTCGACGACACGGACCCGGAGACGAAACGCCCGGATCTGGACGCCTACGACGCGATCTTGGAGGCGATCGACTTTCTCGGATTCGAGCCCGACGAGGTGCTCCGGGCGTCCGACCGGCTGGAGACGTACTACGACCACGCCCGCGAGCTGATCGATCTTGGCGGCGCCTACACCTGTTCGTGTCCGGCCGAGCAGTTCCGCGGCCTGAAGGCCGACGCGGAGCCGTGTGACCACCGCGACAAGTCGACGGCGACGGTCCACGAGGAGTTCGACGCGATGGTCGCCGGCGAGTACGACGCCGGAGAGATGGTGTTGCGCGTGAAAACGGAGATCGAACACAAAAATCCCGCGCTGCGTGACTTCGTCGCCTTCCGGATGATCGACACGCCACACCCACGCGAGGCGGCCGCAGAGTACCGGTGTTGGCCGATGCTGGACTTCCAGTCCGGGATCGACGACCACCTCACGGGTGTCACCCACATCATCCGCGGGATCGACCTTCAGGACTCCGCCAAGCGCCAGCAGTTCGTCTACGACTACTTCGGCTGGGAGTACCCCGAGGTGCTCCACTGGGGCCACGTCCAGTTCGACGAGTACGACGTGGCGGTGTCCACCTCTCGGATCAACGAACTGGTCGAGGCGGGCGAACTGACCGGCTGGGACGACCCACGGGCACCGACAATCGCCTCGCTCCGCCGGCGTGGGGTGCGGGCACAGGCAATCGTCGACGCGATGGTGGATCTCGGGATGTCCACCTCAGACGTGGATCTGGCGATGTCGTCGATCTACACCAACAACCGCGATCTGGTCGACGACGAGACGGACCGGTTGTTCCTCGTCCGCGACGGTCGGGCGCTGTCGGTGACGGGCGACCACCCGGAGACGGGGACGCCGCCGGTCCACCCGGACCACGCAGACCGCGGCACCCGACAGCTCGCGGTCGACGACGCCGTCCTGTTGGAGTCAGACGACGTGCCAGCCGAGGGTGAACGGGTGTGGCTCAAAGGGTTCGGCTGTGTCTCCCGTGACGGCGACAGCCTCGCGTGGGACGGCCAGGACATCGAGGTCGTCCGCGAGGCGGGCGTGCCGGTCGTCCACTGGGTGCCGGCCAACGACACCGAACCCGTGCGGATGCGGACGCCCGAGGGTGACGTGGCCGGGCGTGCCGAGGCGACACTGCGTGAGTACGACACCGACGAGTTCGTCCAGTTCGAACGGGTCGGTTTTGCTCGCGTCGACGAACCCAGCGGGACGGGTGACGGCGACGAGACAGTCGTCTACTACGCGCACTCGTAGCGTCACTCGTCGAACTGGGCGTCACTCGCCGAACCGGACGGCACTCGCTGAACCGGGAGACACTCGCCGAACCGGCCGGCACTCGCTGAACCGGGAGACGCTCGCTGGACCGGGCGTCAGCGACTCGGGTGACACAGTTCCTGTTCCGTGCGGGGTTCGGGCGCGGCCAACGACCGTCGCCGCCCGTCCGGCCACCGGACGACCACCCGCTCGGGCGTCGCGTCGCCCAGCCCGAAGTGTGCGACCGGCTCCATCTGACAGAGGTAGCCGGAGCCGCCACACACCACACGACGGCGACACCACTCGTCGGTCTCTAAGCTGACCGTCGCGCCACGAGCGGGCGCGCCGGCGGCCGTCAGCGGCCGCACTCGGAGGAACCGGTCGCCGGGGTCGGCGGGCGCGTACAACGACACCGGCCGGGGCTCCACTTCCCCGTGGACCACCAACAGTTCACGGACGCCATCCCCGTCGAAGTCGGCGACGGCGGCGCCGGTGCCGAGCCCACGCGGCTCTGTGGCCGGCCCCGGATCGAGCGTCGACAGCCGCGGGCCGTCGCCCGTCTGGTGACGGCGGAACAACCGGTTCTCGGTGCCGAGCGCGTTGACGAACATCTCGTCGCGGCCGTCGTTGTCGAAGTCGGTCGTCACCGCGGTGCGGACCCGGGAGGGCTCGGCGAACACCGCCGGCGTCCGGTCGACGAACCCTCCTCGACCGCCGTCCGCGGCCGACGAACGACCGTCGACGGTTCCGGACGAGGCGTCGCCTGCCGGGCCGTCGCCGATGCCCGGGCCACCAGACGACTCACACGCACGCTCGTCGGGGACGAACAACGCGTTTGGCCCCTCCCAGGAACACACCGCCAGCGCGTCGTCGACGAGGGTCGTCCCGCGGGCGTTCACTGCGGGCGCGTCCACGCCGACCCTGTCGGCGATCTCGGTGAAGTGGCCCCCGTCGTTGCGGAACAACCGGTTGGGGCCGTTCTGGACGCCGACGAACAGGTCCGTCCGGTCGGAGACGATCGACGCCGCCAACAACGACCGCCCCCGACCGCTGAACCCGAGTCCGACCTCGCCGGCCATGTCCGACAGCTCACCCCCCTCGCCGAGTTCGTAAAATCGGAGCGGCTCCCCGTGGCTGGCGACGGCGACGCCGTACCGGCCGGTGCCGTAGCGGTCGACGACCGCCACCGACCGCCCGGCACGGAAGTTGTCCCGGCCGGCGTTGATCCCGCGACCGAACAGGTCCCGCCACCGCCCCTTCGGGTGGTCGGCGGGGTCACCGACCGGGTCCAACAACAGATCCGTGTCGCGCGTCTCACCCTCGTAGCTGTCCGTGTTGTGGACGTACAGTTCCTCGCGGCCGTCGGCGTCGAGATCGCCGGCGGCGACACCGACCGCGTGGCCCGTCTCGTTGGCGACTGCGCCGGGAGCAACGTCGATCAGCCGTCCGTCACGCCAGGTGTACAGCCGGTTCCGACAGCCGTGTCCCGCGACGACCGCACAGGGGCCCTCACGCCCCGGCGTCACGGCGACGCCGTAGGCTTTGAACGCCGCCCGCGGCGCCACCCTGTCGGACCGGTCGACGAACACGCGCCACGGTCAGAACTGGGTGTATTTCAACGTGCGGGTCGGAGACGACACGAAACTGACAGGCCCCGACGCGCCGTGTCACGCCTCCGCTTCGTCGGCCTCGGCGGAGTCACCGTCGTCCGAGCCGCCCGCGTCAGCCGAGGCGTGCGCCTCTTGGAGCCCGCTCCGGAGCTGTGGGACGGTACTCGTCAGTTCCCCGACCTGTTCGTGGGCCGTCTGGAGCGTGGTGAGGAGGTCCGCGACGGACTCCAGTTCGGCGCCGAGTTCGTCGTCCTCGTCGAAGACACCAGCCTGCTGGCCGAGGAGGTACTCTTTTTTCGCTTGCCGGAGCGACTCGGCGGCGTCGTCAGTGTCGAGCGCCGCCGACAGCCCGTTGAGCGCGCCGAGCACGTTGTCCGCGTCCGTCTCCCAGACGGCGTCGGCGGTCGGCAGTTCTGCCCGCGCCGCCGCGAGGCGTTCCTCGACGGTCGCGCGCGTCTCGTCGGTCGCCTCGCTGAGGAGTTCGTCGTCGTCGAAGGTGGTCTGTCCCATACCACACAGTAGGCCGGAAACGCCTATAAACGGTCGCCCGCGAGCGAAAGTGAACGGCTCATTCGATCAGGAGCCGCCGCCCGGCGGTCGCCAACAGGACCGTCGCGACCGCGCCGCCCGCCAACGGCACCACCCCGGTCGGGTCCAGCGAGAGGAAGAACCCAGCCCCGTAGCCGACGAACCCCTGCGGCGACCCAGACGGCCACCAACTGCCGGTTCACGGCTCCGTGTCGGCCACCGCGCCGTCCGTGTCGTCTGCGTCGTCCGCCCCGTTCGCGTCGTGGTCTACCGTGTTCTCGCTGGCGCCGTGGTCTGCCGTCTCCTCGTTCGCGTCGTGGTCTGCTGTCTCGGTTTCACCACCCCCCGCCTCGACGGCGACGAGCTTCATCAACGGGTAGCCGTCCTCCATCTCCATCCGCGTGCGGACGGTGACAGCCTCGTACTCGATGCGCATCTCCACTTCCATCAGGTGGCCCGACAACTCCGTGTAGCCGTTCTCGTGGGCGATGTCGGCGGCGACCGCCTCGTCGTCGATGTCGACCGTGACCGCGGCGCAGTGTGGTTGGTTCTCGATGGAGTCGGCGATGGCGGTCTCCAACGAGCGTGTGCTGTCCGGCGAGACCGGCGTCCCGGCGAACTGGTGGTACAACGAGCCGAACTTGATCCCGGCCTCGAAACACGCCTGCTGTGGGTCAGTGACCATACTGTCTGGTGGGACGTGAGCGTCCTAACGGTGTCGTCGTGGGGCCGCACCCTGCAGTGGTCGCCGCGGACCGTCTGTTATTTACGCCCGCCTCGCGGATGCGTAGCCGAATGGACGACCCGGTGCTCCTGACGGGTGCTGGCGGTCGCGTGGGCACCGCCGTCCTCGACGGGTTGGGGACGGCGTACGACTGGCGGTTGTTCGACCTAGAGCCGCCGGCGTCGACGCCGGCGGGGATCGACGAGACGGACGTGTACGTCGGCGACGTGACCGACCGGGAGGCGCTGCGCGAGGCGATCTCCGGTGTCGGTGCCGTCGTCCACCTCGCGGGCGACCCCCGACCGAAGGCGCCGTGGGACTCCGTGCTCCACAACAACATCGACGGGACCCACGCCGTCTTCGAGGTCGCGGCCGAACAGGGGGTCGACACCGTCGTGTTCGCCTCCTCGAACCACGCGGTCGGCGCCTTCGAGACCGATGACCGCACGCCAGAGATGTACCGGACGGACGACGACTACCGGCTCGACGGCACCGAGCCGGCCCGCCCGTCCAACGAGTACGGCGTCTCGAAGGCCACCGGCGAGGTGATCGGCCGGTACTTCTACGACCACTCCGAGCTGTCGGTCGCCTGTGTCCGGATCGGCAACCTCACCGAGGGCCACCCGCCTATCGAGTACGAACGCGGACAGGCGATGTGGCTCTCCCACCGCGACTGTGCCCACCTGTTCGACCGGTGTCTTCAGGCGGACTACGGCTTCGAGGTCGTCTACGGCATCTCCGACAACGACCGGAAGTACTACTCGATCGACCGCGCTCGCGAGGTGTTGGGGTACGAGCCACGGGACAACTCCGCGGCGTACACGTTCGACGGGGAGCGGAAGTAGTCACGCCACAGCCGAGTTCGTTCTCGGCACTGATCCACAAGTGGAATTGCGCTCCGTCCCCGACAACTGCTCGTGCCACCGAGACGACCCACACCGGGGAGTGAGCCGGCGCCGGCGACGTACGACAGCTTGGACGGGCAGGTCGCGCTCGTGACGGGCGCGAACCGCGGGATCGGCGCGGAAATCGCCCGCCGACTCGCCGAGCTGGGGGCGAGGGTGTACGCCGGCACCCGGAGCGTCCGCAACGAGGTGCCCGAGAACTGCGAGGCGGTGCCGCTCGACGTGACCCAGGAGGGTGACGTGGAGGCGGCGATCACCCAGATCGGCGAGACGGCCGGCCGGTTGGACGTGCTCGTCAACAACGCCGGCGTGGGGAACTTCGACGACCCACTCCACGAGGAACAGACCCCGACGATCGACCGAACCTTTTCGGTGAACCTCCGTGGCCCGACACTGCTGTCGAAGTACGCACTCCCGCCGTTGTTGGAACGGCCGGGTGGGCGGATCGTCAACGTCTCCTCGGGGATGGGCGCAATCGGCGAGGACCAGTCCGGCGGCGCACCCGCCTACCGCGTCTCGAAGACCGGACTGAACGGGCTGACGGCGTATCTCCACGGGGAGTACGCCGACCAGGGGTTGCTCGCGAACGCCGTCTGCCCGGGGTGGGTCGACACCCGAATGGGCGGGGAGGAGGCGCCGCGAGCGGTCGCCGAGGGAGCCGAGACGCCGACAATGCTCGCCCGACTCCGTCCCGACACGCTCGGCGGCGGGTTCTGGCGTGACGGCCGCCCGATCGAGTGGTGAACTGATCGTGTGAAACCCTCTCAGTATTGTATGAATATTGGACTAGTAGTTTTAAGTAACGGTGAGATGAGCTAGTCCGTGTGTGCGTCCAGCCAGTTCCTCCCGAGCGGGCGTTCGCGCCGTCGGCAGCGGTACGAGGCTACATGATCGTCGCGTACCTCGAAAGCGCGGCCGCGGCCAGTCCGACGTTCGCCGAACGACTCCGCGAACAGCTCTCGGCCGTCGGGATCGACCGACCGACCAGCGACGAGTGGTACTCCGCGAGGGCGTTCCAGACGGCGTTGTTCGAGACGGCAGACAGTCTCGACGACGAGACACTCCGGCGAATCGGTCGACAGATGGCGGCGTTGTCCGGTGTGGCCGACGAGACGGACGACCTGTTGGGCGCGTTGACGGCGTTGAACGCGGCACACGAGCGGACCCACCGCCGTGTGGACGACTTCACGGCGTACGAACTCCGGGATGTCGACGAACGAGCGGGTGAGGCTGTCGTCGCGTGTCCGAGTATGCCGTACCCCGAGAGTGTGACGCGTGGTGCCGTTGCCGGTGTCGTTGACCCCCACGCTGACCGTGTCGAGATCGACTCACTCCCGTCAAGTGAGGATCAGTTCCGGTTCCGCGTGCGGTGGGCGTGAGTCTCCACCCGACAGGTGTCGGTGTCGACTCGGACGGTGGTGTTGATGTCGGCACAGATGTCTCCACAACGCTTACGCACGCGGGGGTGGAGACGAGAGGCGTGGACAAACTCCTCGTCGCCACCGACGTGTACGCGCCGCCGACGGCGGTGTACGAGTTCCTCCTCGAGTTCCCGCGGTACGACCAGTACACGGAGTATCTAGACCGGGTTGCCCGGACGAGGGGTGACGGCGGCGCCGGCAGTCGGTACACGCTGGCGTTCTCCTGGTGGAAACTGTCGTACACCGCCTACTCGGAGGTGACGCAGGTGACCCCGCCGACACGGATCGACTGGCGGCTCACCCGCGACATCGACGCTGAAGGCTGTTGGCGGATCGAGGAACAACCGGTGCCGGCAGACGCCCCCGCGGACGCCGACCACGCCTGTCGCGTGTTCATGGAGGTCGCCTTCGACCCGAACTCGGCGAGCCCCGACGCCGTCTCGCTCCCGTTTACCGTCTCGTTCAGCTGGGTGTTGGAACGGGTGAAAGGGCTCGTCGAGGAGGAGGCTACCCGGGTCGTCCGGCGGGCCGTCGCCGATCTCGAAGGCCGTGACCGGACGGTGTCACTCGACGTGGAGGCGGACTCGGATGTCATTTGATGGCCACGACTGTGGGTTTCGTAAGCACTAATCCCTCGCGGACTGTGGATAGCGTACTGTGAGTCACCAGTTGCCCGACGTGCAGGCCTCGCGGCCGGACGTGGCAGTCGGCCTGAGTCAGGTGGGGGTCACCGACGTGGAGAAGCTCGTGAAGATCGAGCGCGACGACGAGCGACCGTGGATCTTTATGGCGGAGTTTTCGGTCTTTGTCGACCTGCCGAGCGGCCGGAAGGGAATCGACATGAGCCGCAACATGGAGGTCATCGACGAGGTGTTGGAGGCGGCCGTCTCCGGCGACACCAGCCGGATCGAGAACGTCTGTGGCGACGCCGCCGAGCTGTTGATCGCGAAACACGACTACACCTCTGTTGCCGAGGTGGAGATGACCGCGGAGTTCGTCACCCACGAAGACACCCCAGCGAGCAACCGCCCGACACAGAGCACCGCCACCGTCATCGCCTCCGCGACCGCGACCGAGGAGGGGACTCGCGAGGAGATCGGCGCCGAGGTGACGGGGATGACGGTGTGTCCCTGCTCACAGGGGATGTCCGAAGCCCGTGCTCGGGAACACCTCCGGGATCTGGAGGTCGACGACGAGACGATCGAGGCGTTTCTCGACGAGGTGCCACAGCCGGGCCACTCCCAGCGTGGCCACGCTACACTCACCGTCGAAGACGACGGCTCCCCGGAGGTCGATCTGTTCGACATCATCGACATCGCCCGCGATTCGATGAGCGCGCGGATCTACAACTACGCCAAGCGACCCGACGAGGACCACATGACCTACAGCGCACACAGCGACGCGAAGTTCGTCGAGGACTGTGTCCGCTCGCTGGCCGAACAGACCGTCGACCAGTTCGACCACCTCGACGACGACGTGGTCGTCCACATGCGCCAGTCGAACGATGAGTCGATCCACCAACACAACGCCCACGCCGAACGCGAGGTCCGACTCGGCCGGCTCCGCGAGGAGATGGCCGGCGTCTACGAGGGTGTGACGCCGGACGGCGACCCGCGAACGAACGGGCACTGAGCTACCGCGTGACGGGCGGTCGTCGAACGGTCGGGTCGCCGTCTGCCATCGTCTCCGTCTCGTACAGCGTGAGGAAGTCGCTGATCAGGTACTGGACGTAGTACTGCCCGTGAACGCGTGTCCCACGCCGCGACGTACCGAACGCGACCGAACCGACTAACAGCGGTCCGAGAACGAGCAACAACGGTGGCAGCCCGAACGTCCCAACGTAGGATGTGTAGCTGACTGTTCCCCTAAGAATCTCGAGCATGCTGAGACCGCCGTAGAGAACGTACACACCAGCCAACAGTAGCGTCGCAAACCCCATTCCTCTGTGTAGTGCGTAGATCGCTTGAAACCTCCGTGAACGCCCCCGAGAGTCGATGTGTACGTACGAACGGACCAGCGTGTACAGCGACACTCCACCGTCTCCCCGACCTGACCCGTTCGCAAGGACCCTTTCGTCTCCCGCACTCCTGTCGCCTGTCTTATCCTCGTCGTCAGCTCTGACAGGTTGTTGCCGTTCAACCGACACCGCCGTATAGACACTCTCGAACGCGTCTAAAAAAGCCGAAATGGTCTGTGGCTCGACAGTATTGGGCCGCTTGAGTTCGTCGTAGAACCGATCCCGATGTGTCTGCCCTCCGACGGCGTTCTCCGCCCAGATTGCGGCCGTGTGAACGCCCCGTCCGACAGCAAACCCGAGCAGTACGACTGCACCGACTCCTCCCGTTCCGAGACTCGTCTTCTCGGGGAGAAACGGGAGGAGCCCGACGACAATCGTCACTCCCGGAACGAAAATACTGAACAGGTCGTACAGGCCGAGTCGCCGGATTCCCGTTCTGAGCACGATCTCTAGTTGATGTCGACGACAGTTGTAGTTTTCGAGATATGTAGATTCATACTGTGGTTCTACCGGCGTTCCAAGCGATTAAGTAGCGAGATGTGGTACGGCTGAGCAGAGCGATGTTACATACAGAGACTGACGTTGTTGAAGTGGCTGGGCGCAGTCTTGAGTATCTCTGGGCTCCGTTGTCCGTCGTTCTCTTTGTCGGTCTCTGGATGGACTGGACCGGCGGTCTTGCCACCAGCGTCGCACTCGGAATCTCTGTAGTTATCGCAGTTGCTCTCGCGGTGTGGAACTCTCCTTCAGAGTGAGACCTGCCGACAGTACATACAACCGAGCGGTGAGCCGTGTGGACTGTCGTCACTCCGTCGCCGGGTCAAACGAGAACGGCTCCGCCTCGGCCCACCGGTCCTCGAACCGGTTTCGCACGTCCGCCGCGAACGAGCCGTCCTTCAGGTCGATCATCGCGAAGGTGCTCCCGCGTTCGACCGGGCTGGGCACCTCCAGACACGTCTCGTTGTCGTCCACCAACGTCACCGTCCCCTGGACCTCGGGGTGGGTGCGGACCGCGAACCGGTCGTGGTCCGCGAGCCCCTCGGCGTACCGTTCCCCGACAGCCGACGGCAACTCGGCGGGGACAGACTCCGCGAGCAACACGGAGACGGTGACCCCGCGGTCGGCGGCGTCGGCCAACTCCTCGGTGACGGCGGTGCCAACCTCACCCAGCTCCAACCCGGAGGTGGTCGTCGACGAGATCACGACGATCTGGTCGTCGGCGGCCGCCAGCCGTTCCAACAAGAGATCGGCCGTCTCCTCGCTCCCGACGGCGGCGGTCCAGAACTGTTCGTCGGCCGGTTCACCGGACTCCAGTTCGTCGGTCAGCTCCGCGACCGTCTCCTCGTACTGGCGTTCCTGCCGTTGGAGATCGCGGCGTTTCTCGTCCAACAACCGATCGAGGGCGGTCTCGGGCTCGACGGCGACGTACTTCTTCGGTCGGCTGGCCGCCTGACTCCGCACGAGTCGGTGTTGTTCGAGGCTGTTGAGCACGTCGTAGACCCGTCCCATCGGGACGCCGCTGGCCTCCGAGAGCGTCTTTGCTGTTGTCGGCCCCGACTCCAACAGGCTGCGGTAGGCGCGCGCCTCGTACTTCGACAGTCCCACGTCGCGCAGGTCGGCCATATGCTCACCGACGGAACCCGGCGACAAAAGAGAAGCGAGTCGACAAACGAGCCTGCAGTTCGCCTGGACGGACGCTCGGACACGACGTACAGTGTCAGGACGAAGCGTGCATGTACAACACTACAGTGAGAACAAAATAAAAAGATACATACGTATTCACACATCAAAACAGATTTGAGTTGAGAGATGATCGAAAAAGGCGGATTGCTGGTACGAGCACGAATCCTGTACAATGCTCTGGTGGTATTTGCTTCAATCGTTGCTGGACTGCTTACCGGGGTAATTGGGCCACTGCTACTCATCGCCGTTCTCGTCGTCGGGAGCGGGGTACTCACTTATATTGAACAGCGACAATCCCGCATCCAACCGCAGGGTAACTCTCTCAGGACTCTGATCGAAGAGAATGTACTTGACGACGTTGTCACCGAGTACAAGAGAATGCACGATCACGACGACCCACCAGAAATTCGTGCGAACGTGATGTTTCTCCGCCGTCGAAATATGAATCCTTTCGCAGACGACCGCCGGCGTCCAGACATTCGACTGTGGGACCAAACGCTCAAACTTGAGGCGGCGCACGGAGACTACGAGACAACTGCCGAAGACAAACTAGAGTGGAAGACCGACGAGGGGGTTGTCGGCCGAGCGATGAACGAGAGCGCACAGGAGATGTGGGCGCCACTTGACTACGAAGATAGTGGCCGAATCCAAGCAGGGTGGAATCTGACCGACGCTCAGACCGAACGGACATCACACATCCAATCACTGTTGTGTGTACCAATCTACCTCCCGAGCGACAGAGAAAAGTCCAACCCAATCGGTGTACTCAACATTGACTGTGAGGCTGATCTATCAGATTCGTGCTTTGGCGACAAATTAATTCGCGAAAAAGTGATCAACAGCGCGAATATTATCGGCGGAATTGTAGAGTAATAAGAACTTCCCCTTGCTTTCAGAAAGGATTTAAATAGGGGTGCCCAATATGTGCGTGGTACACTATGCCCCGAGAAGTCACAGGGACTGATGACGAGACGGATGGTGAAGGTTCCGAAAAATCAACCGGTGAAGATGGGACGAAAGCGTACGTCGCGGATCGAGAAGAGAGTGAACGGAGACGAGTGTTTTCGTTGGTCGATCCAGACTCCTCTGAAGAAGACGAAGAGAAGTAGTCGACTCCATTCGTCAAGCCGAACAGTACTGTCACCGTCTGCTTCTGAGTGCTGTCTGTAGTGGTCGATAGTAACGGCCATCTGAACAGACAAACTGGGGTTGCAAAACCGTTCGAAACTGGAACGCAGAGACTCTAGTTCGGTCGGTGAGACCAGATTGTCACCCCACTCGCTGCGTTGTCGATCGCCCTCTCACTCCCCGTCGACCTCCACCAGCTGTTTCCCGACGTTCTCCCCGTCGAACAGTCCGAGGAACGCGTCGGGTGCGTTCGTCAACCCTTCTGTCACCGTCTCGCGGTACGCCAACTCCCCGTCTGCGACCAACTCCCCGAGGTGGGTGGTCGCCGCCCGGAATCGCGGCGGGAAGTCGCGGATGAAGAACCCTTCGACGCTCGCGCGCGTCTCAATCAGCTTCCCCAACTTCCGCGGTCCCATCGGCGTCTGTTCGTCGTTGTACAGGGCGATCTGGCCGCAGACGGCGACGGTACTGTCGACAGCCAGCCGGTCGAAAACCGCGTCCGTGATCGGCCCGCCGACGTTGTCGAAGTCGGCGTCGACGCCGTCGGTGAGTTCGTCGGGTCGGTCGCTGGCGTGGTCGGTCTCGTAGTCGATACCGGCCGCGAACCCCAGTTCGTCGGTGGGCCAGTCGATCTTCCGTTGGCTACCGGCGATCCCGATCACCTCTACGCCTTAGAGCGTCGCGAGTTGGCCGGCAACGGAGCCGACCACGCCGCCGCACAGGGGGGCCCACGGCTCCGAGTACGACTCGCCGGCACGCATCCGGTCGCGCATGTACGGATCGACGGAGAGGAACTGCGCCCGAACGAGCGCTTCCCCCGAACCGGGATCGGGGGGGTTCGACGGTGCGGAGATCGAAGGCGCCCCGACTCGGCTCACTCCTCGTCGGGCGTGTCACCCTCCTCGGCAGCTTCCGCCTCGGGTACGTGTTCGACGCCGTCGCGTCGGTCGGCGCGTTTCCGCCGGATCGCCGCGCTGGCGACGCTGGCGTCGTAGCCGAAGAACACCTCGCGGGCGGCCGCCTCCGCCACCTCCGTCGCGTGGACGAGATTGTCCACGTCGACGTTCACCGCGTACAGCTCGACGGAGAAGTCGACCGGCAGTTGGGCCAGTCGGTCCTCGAACCCCCGCGAGATGGTCTCCAACCAGTAGGTGGTGCCGTAGGCGGTGTCGTACAACGGGACGACGAACTCGTCGACGTGGCTCGCCAACGCCGGCAGGTCCAACCCCGCCCGTTCGTGGAGGTGGCCGGCGTACGGATCGGGGTACAGCGTGAGATACACCCGCCCGGGAATCCGCGAGGCGGCTTCCGCGACGAACTCGGTGATCACCGTGGCGCGCCACTCGTACCACGACGCGTCACCCGGTGTCGCGTCCTCGTGGCCCGTCTCGGCGGCCCAGTCGTGGAACCGCTCGGTACACCGGTCACAGTAACAGTACTCCGGCCGCGGGAAGCCGACATCGTCCAGCCGTACGTCCTCGGAAATGCCCGCGGCGTCTTCGATCATCTCTAAGACGCCGGCGCGGTAGTCCTCGCGGGTGGGACAGACGTACGCCCAGTCGAAGTACGTGCGTTCGCGGGTCGCCCGTTCGCCCGCCGCAGAGACGGGTGCCAACTCCGGAGAGTCCTCGACGGCGGCGTTGTCACCGAAACAGGAGATCATGTTCACCGCCTCCGGCAACGGCTCGGCGGCCCGACCGGTCACGTCTTTCACCTCGAAGAACCCGCGGTCGAAGGCGTCCCACTCTAGCTCCTCTTCGTTGCGCGTGACGACGCCGTAACTGGTCACGCCGGTCGTTGGCCGCCGCTGGTGGTAAGTGGTTCGGAGAACTGGACCCCCGCACCGCCGCGAGGGTGTCTCGATTACTCTTCGGTGTCGACTACTCTTCGGTGTCGACTACTCTTCGGTGTCGACCTCAACCTCGACGGAGTCGTCACCCGACGAGAGGGCGACGTACAACAGGACGACGACACCGAGCAGGAGGACGATCTTGGACTTTCCGGACATGCCAGCATGTTTGCGGGGTGACTACAAATCGTTTCCGGGACTGTTCACGAACTGTCCGTCCGATCTCTCGAACCAGTCACTCTCGCCAATCTCTCGAACCAGTCACGCTCGCCGATCACTCCCCAACCAACGCGACCACCTCGACGGCCACAGCACCCCCGAGCAACAACGCCACGCCGACCAACGCGACGGCACTCCACTCGTCGGACAACGGTCCGCCGAGTTGTCGCACCCACATCGCGTACAACAGACAGCCGGCGCCGGGAACCGCGAGCCCGCCCAGGAGTCGGCGCTGTCCCCCGTTCACACCGACAACAGCTCCCCGAGTTCCTCTCGGACGATCGTGTCACAGTACTCACACCGCACCCCGTCTTCGAGCACGGCGAAGGTCGCCTGTGTCGGCTCGTCGGCGTTCGTGATGCAACTCCGATTTGGGCAGTCGAGCACGCCACTCACCCGGTCGGGACGGTCGACGCGGGTCTTCTCGACCACCTCGTACTCGCGAACGATGTTGACGGTCGCGGCGGGCGCGAACAACGACAACACGTCCACCTCCGACTGGCTCAGCTCTCGGCCTTCGACCTTCACCACGTCCTTCTGGCCGAGTCGGTCCGAGGGGACGTGCATCACCACCGACACCCCCAGTCCGCTGGTGCCGTCGATCTCCAACAACGAGAGCACGTTCAACGCCTGCCCGGCGGCGACGTGGTCGATCACGGTGCCGTCGCGGATCTTCGAGACCCGCAGCTGCTCGTCTCCACCGTCGTCGGTCACGCCTCCTCACCCCCCAAGAGCGCGTCCAACAGTGCCATCCGCACGGGGACGCCGTTGTGTGCCTGTTGGAAGTACGTGGCGTGGTCAGTGTCGTCGACCGTCGGCGCGATCTCGTCGACCCGAGGCAACGGGTGCATGATCGTCAGATCGTCGCGGGCGTCGGCCAACGTCGTCTCGTCGATTCGGTACTGGCCGGCCACCTCGCGGTACTCGTCCTCGTCGGGGAACCGTTCGCGTTGGATGCGGGTGACGTACAACACGTCCAACTCCGGCAGGAGCCCGTCGAGTGACTCGTGTTCCCGGAGCCGGGCGCCGGCCTCGTGGAGGTCGTACTGGACACTCCGCGGCAGTTGGAGCGACGGCGGGGAGACGAAGTGCATCCGAGCGTCGAACTCCGTCAGCGCGGCCGCCAACGAGTGGACCGTCCGGCCGTACTTCAGGTCGCCGACGATCCCGACCGTCAGGTCGTCCAACCCGGCCGCCTCCCGCATCGTGTACAGGTCGAGCAACGTCTGGCTGGGGTGTTGTCCGGCGCCGTCGCCGGCGTTACACACCGGGACGGAGACGTGTTCGGCCGCGAGCTTCGCCGCCCCCTCGCTGGGGTGTCTGAGCACGATCCCGTCGGCGTACCCCTCGATCACGCGGACGGTGTCGGCCAACGACTCCCCTTTGGTCACCGACGAACTGTCGACGCTCCCCATGTCGATCACGTCCCCACCGAGACGTTTTGTCGCCGCCTCGAAGGAGAGCTTCGTTCGGGTGCTCGGCTCGAAGAAACACAACGCCAACAGGCTGTCTGTGAGCCGATCCCGGACTGTCTCCGGGTCCGCGGCGATCCGTGCCGCGCGGTCGAGGAGCCCCTCAATGTCGGCCCGGTCCAGTTGGCCGGCCGACAACAGGTGGTCGTGACGCATCGTCTCCACCCGAACGTGCCCGGGATTTCAAACCACCGGGATCACCCGCACCCGCCGTCTGTGCGACGCCGGGCGACGGTCGCCGCCTACCGCGCTCGGCCGACAGGTTCCTGTCGCCACGGCCCACAGCGGTGACTGTGACCGACGACACCGACCGCGCCCGCGCACACGTCTTCGTCTCCGGCCGCGTCCAGGGGGTCTACTTCCGGGCGACGACACGCGACACGGCCCGTGAACACGGCGTCGACGGCTGGGTCCGTAACCTCGAAGACGGTCGCGTCGAGGCCGTCTTCGAGGGTCCCCGAGACGCAGTCGAGACGCTCGTGGCGTTCTGTGAGACGGGGAGTCCGGCCGCGTCCGTCGACGACGTGGTCGTCGACTACGAGGAGCCGACGGGCGTCGACGGGTTTCGGGTCAGACGGTGATCGTGTACCGTCGATCGAGGTGGGCGAGGATGTCGTCGACGATCGCCGGGTCGTACGTCCAGAACCCGTAGAACAGCCGTTCGTCCGTGTCGCCGCGTTCCTCGGCCAACAACGCACACGCGTCCAACGGGTCGCCGGCGCCGTCGAAGACGACGAACCACGACTCGGCGATCTCGCGGGTGTCCTCCTGGTGGAGCGTGACGCCGTCGATCTCCGGTACCTCCGGCGACGGGGCGCTGTAGGCGTGGATGTCGAGGTTCTTCCCCGAGAGGTCGGCGTACACGTCCGACTGTTGTTCGATCGCACCGACCCGTTGGAACCCGGTGTGGAGCGTCCCCTCCCCTTTGCGCCACGCACGATCCTCAACCTCGCGGCTCGCGGCCATCATCTGCCGGAGGTCGTAGGAGGTGAACGTGGTGTCGTCGAGGTGTTCGATGATCGGTGCGAACGGCGACGTGTCCTGGTCGTCCGTCGGGTCCCCGAGATGACCCAGGTCGACGGCCGCCAACACCTCTCCGTCGGCGTCGCTGTCCGAGAGAACGGCGTACCCCGAGAGACTACTGTCCGTCGTCCCGACCTCAATCTGGACGGTCTGTGACTCGAAGTACTCGCGTAGCTGTCGAACAACCTCGCGCGACGGGGGATCGAACACGGTCAGCCGCTTTTCACGACTCTCGACCGCCTCGATTATCTCCCGGAGTGACATCTGATCGTACGCGTTAGTTCCTGCACGGATTTAAAAGTACGTCTCGTTGTGAGGTGCGTGGTCACCGCACGGCCGGCGTCCGCGTGGAACGCTACGGTTAAGTGTCGCGCCGCGGAACGACAGACTGCGCGCCAGTGGTCCAGTGGTAGGACAGTGGCTTCCCAAGCCACTAGCCCGGGTTCAATTCTCGGCTGGCGCAGTTCTCACGCCCAATCCGAGACGTACGCGACGAACCCACCCGCGGGGTACGCTTCACGAACCCGTTCGACTGCGACGACCACGTCTGCGCCGGATGGATTCTGCCGGTCGCTCACGACGACGATTCCCGAGTGGTCCGTCCGCGGGGGGTCGGTGAAGTCGGATCGGTCGGCGGTCACCAACAACGCGTCGTGTGTCACCGCGTACGACAGGACCGCCTCGTCGGTCGCCTCCTCACCGAGTTCGTCGACTGACTTGACCCGTCGCACGTCGTAGCCAGCCTCGGAGAGTGCGCTCCGCCACCGCGGTTCGACACACTCGTCGACGAGAACCGGCGGGTCGGTTACTACTCGGGAGTCACCACCGTCTCCGACGCCTTCTTGAGTGCCGTCGCTCGTTCCGCGATGGCCTCCATCTGTTCTGGGTTTGCCGTCGCGTACGCCAACGCCGCGTGAACCTCTGGGAGGCTCAGGTCGTACGCCTCGGCGAGTGCCGTCGCAGACCGCTCCTGTTCGTCGTACTGCCGGTAGAGCCGGTGGACCCCCACCCGCCGACCGTCGACCCGTGGCTCTCCGCCGAGCACGTCGTCCGTCTGGACGACGGTCGGCACGCTCCCCTCTGCAGTCCGGTCGTCCACGGGCTGTCCCTCGCTCATCGCGCATCGGTTCGAGCCGTCGCGGTATCAGTTCGGCGGCCGACTCCCGCCTGTCGCTCCGACTGCTCGTCTGTCATCCCCGTCTGTTGACTACTGTGTTTACTTCGACGTTCCGATTCGCGGAGTGGTGGTCAGGCGGCCGGTCACGAGGAATTATTACACCCGGCGGCGAACCCGGGCGCACGGATGGAGTTCACGTCGATTCCGGGCGTCGGCGAGAAGACGGCCGAGTCACTCGCCGCGTTGGACGACCCCGAGACGGCGCTCCGGGACGGCGACGTGGCACGGATCGCCGCCGCGCCGGGGATCTCCGAGGGGCGGGCGGTCGTGATCGCACGAGGGGCAATCCGGCACCGCCACGACGACCCCGGCGGGTGGGCCGCGACGGACCGCGCGAAAGAGGTCCACGACGAGGCGTTGTCACTGCTCCGCGAGCGGGCGGTGACGGAGTACGCTCGCAGACGGCTGGCGACGCTGTACCCGAGTGCGGTCCCCGGCCGGATCGCCGAGGTGCGTGCGTGGGCCGCCCGAGCGGTGCGACGTGATCCGGACCCGGACGTGCTCGCGGCGTTGGAGGGTGTCGCCCCACTGACGGAGCCGTCGAGCCTCCGCGTGCGGGAACGGGCGCTCGCGACCGCCGACGCCGAACGCTACGCCGAACTGGACGACGCGTTTCCGGAGCTTCCGATTGAGGTGGTGGAGGGACCAACAGAACTCGCAGAGCTGGGGCGGTCGTACGCCACCGTCTTCGTCGTCGACGAGACGTTCGCTGGGGTCGACCTCGACGGCGACGTGCGGGTGCTCACCGACCCCGAGTCGGAGCCCGAGACGGTCGTTCCCGAACGGCTCCTCGCGTCGGTCGCGCAGAACCGCGACCGGCTTGCGGCGGCCGCCACCGTCCACGAACGGGCGGGGGTGGAGCCGGCGTGTGATCTCGCCGCGTTGCAGGACGTGCTCGACCGGGTCGACGACGACGGTGGGATCGTCGGTGACGCGGAACTCGACCGGCTCTCGACGGCGGTCGACGATCTCGACGCGACCGCGAACACCGCCGCGAGCGTCGCCAACGACCACCTCCGGACGGTGATCCAACAACGGGACGTGACGATCCAAGGGCAGGACTTCCTCTCGTTGGTCGAACAGGGTGCCCGAGTGGACTCGTTGCTCGCGCGGGAGTTGGCCGACGAGTACGACGAGGCGATCCGGCGGGCCCGTGACCACCTGACGGACGCACTCGATCTCGACCCCGGGGAGGCGGAGATAGCCGAACGGGTGTTCGGCGGCGAGCCGACGTTCCCGGTCGAACACAACGAGGAACCGCTCGCCCGGCTCCGCACGGAGCTGAAGGCGACCCGCGACCGCCGCAGCGCACGACTCAAGGCGGATCTCGCCGAGGAGATCGCCGATCTCTGGCCGGCCGCCGAGCGGCTCGTGACGGACGCGTTGGAGTTGGACGTGGAGTTGGCAATTGCGCGGTTCGCGGCCGACTTCGACTGTGTGCTCCCGTCGTTCGTCGGCGGCGCTGTCCCGGACGACCCGACGGAGACGGCCGCAGAGACGATCGCCGGCGACGGTGGGACGCTCACCCGGTCGCCGGCGGACGCAGTCGACGCAGACGCGGGCGATACAGACACAGTCACAGTCGACGCCGCCGACACGGCTGACCCGCTCACCGCCGAGCCGGCCGCGGTCGACGAGTCGGGGGTCGCAATCGAGGGCGGGCGGTCGCCGTTGCTCGACGAGCCGTTCGAGGCCGTCGAGCCGGTCGACTACGGGGTCGACGGTGTCACGATCCTCTCGGGGGTGAACTCCGGCGGAAAGACCTCGACGTTGGATCTGGTTGGGCTCGTCGCGACGCTCGCACACATGGGACTCCCCGTCCCGGCCGAGGCGGCCACGCTCCGGCGCGTCTCGGGGCTCCACTACTACGCCAAGTCGCAGGGGACACTCGACGCCGGCGCGTTCGAGTCGACGCTCCGGGAGTTTGGGGCGTTGGCGACCGGCGCGGACGGCCGGCTCGTGTTGGTCGACGAACTGGAGTCGATCACGGAGCCGGGGGCGTCGGCGAAGATCATCGCGGGCATCCTCGAACGGCTCCACGACCAGGGGGCGACCGCGGTGTTCGTCTCCCACATGGCCCGCGAGATCCGCGAGACGGCCGGCTTCGACGTGGCCGTCGACGGGATCGAGGCGCTCGGGCTGGAAGACGGGGAGTTGGTCGTCGACCGCTCACCGAAGAAGAACCACCTCGCGCGGTCGACACCGGAGCTGATCGTCGAGAAGCTCTCGGACGCGTCCGACGGCGGGGAGGGCTCGTTTTACGCGTCGTTGTTGGAGAAGTTCTGAGACGGCGAGGCCCGGCGGTGTATCGCTGTCGTTCGGTGTGTACACGGGCGCATACGAACCCACAGGGGTATGCCAGCCGTCGGCTGTTGCAACAGTACGCGGTATTTATATAGTCTAAAAGTGAACAGTGTAGCGTGTTCGGGCAGTATCGAACCCTTCCGGTGCCGATCATGAAATACTACCTCTACGTCGCAACAGCTTGGGGTGGATTTCACATTCCCGTCGATGTTCTCATGTTCCGGTCTCGGGGGTTGAGCTTCGGTGAGATTGGGCTCGTGGTCGCTGCCGGAACCGTCGTGACACTCCTCGCGGAGATTCCGAGCGGCTACGCTGCCGACAGGCTCGGACGGCGCAACAGCCTCCTGTTGTCCGCGGGGCTGATGACAGCCGGCTCACTCGTCTTCGCTCTCGCGGGGACCTTCCCGGCGTTCGTTTTCGCGCAGGCGACGTTCGTCCTCGGAATCTCGTTTCAGTCCGGAACCTCCGGCGCCTGGCTGTACGACACGCTCTCGGAGATGGATCGCGAGGACGACTACGCACACGTCTCCGGTCGGGGACAGACTGCACTCCTGATCGTAATGAGCCTGACCTCCGTCGCCGGCGGCTACCTCGGTCAGATCGACTACGGGCTCGCGTACCTCGCGACCGCCGTGACGACAGCAGTCAGCTTCCTCGCCGTCCTGACGTTTCGTGAGCCGTCGCCGGCGGACAACGACGAAGACGACAATCTCGATTTCGCGACGATCAGGTCGGTCCTCACCGAGGAGTTGACACAGCCACGTCTCCGGGACGCGGTGATCGGGTTGGCACTGTTCTTCGGGGTCGCGACGACGACGAACGCCGTGTTGGTCCAACCGCTGAGTGTCACTGCCGGCGTTCCGGAGGCACAGATCGGGTGGCTGTACGCGGTCTTCACCGGTCTCGGTGCGGGGATCAGCTACGTCACCGGGTGGGTCAAGGAACGTGTCGGGACGGAACGCACGCTGATCCTGGCCCCGTTCGTCGTCGCGGTCGCGTTGGGTGTCGGCGGTGTGGTGACGCTGGCTGTCGTGCCGGGGTTCATCGTCATGCGTGGCCTCCAACGGCTGGTGAAGCCGTTGGCCGGGCAGTTGATCAACGACGAACTCTCTGCAGTCAGCCGTGCGACCGGGTTGAGTGTTGTCGCGTTGGTGTACTCGACTGTCGGCATTCCGCTTCGTGTTGCGGTCGGATGGGCGACCGACGCCTTCGCGTCCGGAACCGTTCTGTTCGGGCTCGCCGGACTCCTGCTCGTCGCGGGCACGTATCTCGGTGTGCGACTGTCGACGACGGGAATCGATCCACGACCGTCGGACTGACAGTCCCGTCCGACAGCCGTCTGCCGTCCGTCCCATCGACGAGCCGACACGCACACCTGGGCTGTAGATTTCGAATACGAGCGTCCCCGAACCCGCGGACTCCACTTCCACCCCGTTACCGCCGAACGATTAAGTGACGGGGCACGTAGACTCAGACAATGTCCGGGGACCCCGAGGAGGGGATGCTGGCGTGGGACGAGACGGTGTTCAGAGACGAACACGTCTTCGAGATCGACTACGTCCCGGAGACGTTCCGGCACCGCGAGAGCCAACTGGAGTCGTTGAAGTACGCGCTCCGGCCGGCCGTCCGCGGCTCGCGCCCGCTCAACAGCGTCGTCCGTGGCCCACCCGGCACGGGGAAGACCACCGCGGTCCAGACGTTGTTCGGCGAACTCGGTGGCCAGACGGACGTGCGGACGGTGCGGGTGAACTGCCAGGTGGACTCGACCCGCTACGCCGTCTTCTCGCGCATCTTTGAGGGGGTGTTCGACTACGAACCTCCCTCCTCGGGCGTCTCGTTCAAGAAGCTGTTCGGCCAGGTCACCGACCGACTCGCCGAAGAGGAGGTGGTGTTGGTCGTCGCCTTAGACGACGTAAACTACCTGTTCTACGAGAACGAGGCGTCGGAAACGCTGTACTCCCTGCTGCGCGCCCACGAGGCGGACCAACGCGAGGGCGACCCCAAGATCGGCGTGATCTGTGTCTCCTCGGATCTCTCCTTGGGGGTGATCGACGAACTCGACAGCCGGGTGCAGTCCGTCTTCCGGCCCGAGGAGGTGTACTTCCCAACCTACGACGTCGACAGCGTGGCGGACATCCTCCGGGCGCGTGCCGACCGCGGGTTCCACGACGGCGTGCTCGACACGCCGGAACTGGACCGTGTCGCCGAGCTGACCGCGGAGTCGGGTGATCTCCGGGTCGGGATCGACCTGCTCCGCCGCGCGGGGCTGAACGCCGAGATGCGCGCGTCCCGCACCGTCTCCGTCGACGATGTCGAGACGGCCTACGAGAAATCGAAGTTCGTCCACCTCTCCCGGAGTCTCCGCGGGCTGTCCGACTCTGAGCGGGCGCTGGTGGCCGTGCTCGTCGACCACAGCGGCGACCAGGCCGGCACCGTCTACGAGGCGTTCCACGACCAGACGGACCTGGGCTACACCCGTTACTCCGAGATTATCAAGAAGTTGGAGCAGTTGGGCGTGATCGAGACCGAGTACGCCGACGTGGAGGGGCGCGGCCGGTCACGCGAGATCGAACTGGCGTACGACCCCGAGGCGGTCGCCGAACGGTTGGAGCGGGAGTGAGGGCAGACGCTCGGAGCGGCCGGTGGACAACGCCTCACCCAGTAGTTTTTTAATACGATGACGAGCAACCACTCGTCCGTGAGCAGTGATCGTCCAGCCGCCGAGACCACAGTGTCGGACGCAGAGACGGCAGTCCCGGCCAGCGTTCGCGAGGCACTCGGCATCGCAGACGGTGACCGACTCCGCTGGCAACTCGCGGACGATGGCACTGTCCGAGTCCGAGTCGTTCGCACGGAGACGGGAACGTTCGCCGACTTCGAGGGGTACGACGGCGACGAGCCGACGGACGTAGTGAGTGACCACGACGCGTGGGGGCTCGACGAGCCGTAGATGCCCCGCGCGCTCGTCGACACGACAGTGCTCTTCGCGGCGGCGTACCGTCGGGACGGGGCTCACGACGACGGTCTCGCAGTTCTCAGCGGCATCGACGACGGCTCGCTCCCAGAAGCAGTCGTCGTCGACTACGTCCTAGCAGAGACGTTGAACAGCCTCCTCACCCGATCGGGCCAGGATGCCGCCACCGAGTTCCTCGATCGTCTCGAACGGAACGAAAAGTTCCACACCGACACACTCGATTCCGAGACACGTCGGATCGGAAAGGCAGTGTTCAGACGACACGCCGAACTCTCGTTCGTCGACGCGATGATCGCCGCGTACACCACCACAGCAGGCCACGAATACCTCTACGCGTTCGACGACGACTTCGACGCGGTCGACGGCCTGACACGGCTTGCGACGCCGTCGAACCCGTACCGCCCCTCGTGACGACGCTCCTCACAGCGACCTCGCCGCCACGCTACGTGCGTTCGAACCCCTCCTCCCACCGGAACCGGCCGTTCCGTTGGATTACCTCCCCGTCCACCACTAGCCGGGAGTCCTCGCTCATGTCCACGATCAGATCCGAGTGGGTCGCCGACTCGTTGCCACTCTCACCCTCGGGGAGACAGGCGTCGTACGCCCGGCCCAAGGCGAGATGCACCGTGTCGCCCATCTTCTCGTCGAAGAGGATGTTGTCGGTGACGCGGTCGATCCCGCGGTTCATCCCGATCCCCAACTCGCCCAGCCGGCGAGCGCCGTCGTCCGTCTCGACGATCTGCGCGATGGCGTCTTCACCCTGTGCTGCTGTGAAGTCAACTACCTCCCCATCCTCGAAGACGAGCGTGGCGTCCCGCACCTGTTGGTCGTAGATCGTCATCGGCACGTCGAAGGTGATCTCCCCGTCGGTGGCGTACGGCGCGGTGAACACCTCGCCGCTGGGGAGGTTGTGTGAGTCGTAGGCGACGCTGGCGGCGGAGTTGACCGCCGTCCGGCCGTACACCCGCATCTGGATCGTCTGGTCGCCCGACTCGATCCGGACCTCGCTGGCGTCGTCCAACACCGTCTTCAGCTGGGCCATCTCCGCGGCGAGTGACTCCCAGTCCCGGAGGATGGCGTCGTAGACGAACGCCTCGTAGGCGGCCAACGACATCCCGGCCTGTTGGGCCAGCGACCGGGTCGGGTGGACCGTCGACACCCAGTCAGTGTCCATCCGCGCCTCCCGAATCCCGGTGCGGCTCTGGCGGTGTGCCTGTCGGATCTCGCCGGACACGTCCGCCCGTGCGGCGGTGTTGCGGCCGCGGCCGAGTCGGAGGACGGTGTCGGCCGCCTCGTACAACGCCAACTCGAACTCGGGGTCGTCGTCGAAGTCGCCGTCGTGAGCGCGCAGGTAGGCGCGTTCGATCTCGTCGCTGTCGTAGACGGCGACGTAGTTGGCGCCTCGGTCGCCAAGCGCCTCACCCACCGCGACCGCGAGTTCGTGACTCCCCTCGCTGACGGCGACCACCACGTCGTCGCCCGCCTCGATCCGTGCGCTCCAGTCGACGAGCACCTCGGCGTGCTCGCGCACTCGTTCGTCCATACCACACTGTCCGGCACGGTCGGGATAGACCTCTCGGTCGCCCGACGAGTCTGTGGATCGTCCTCCGACGGACCTGAGTGTGTCCCCGTCCCGCCGTGGTGTGGGTTGTCCTCCAGAGTGAAATCTATCTGTCTCAGAAAAGACTATACTAGTACAGCAGAATCTTTTGTTCATGTCGACAGATCGGCAGTTGCCGCCGACGGTCGGAACGACCGAAGAGTACGGTGCCTCGCCGTTCGAGCAGTGGGCAGAGTGGGCTCGTGTGGACGATGTCGTGCGGATCACCGGTGAGGAAGGTGATCGGTATCTGGTCACACACCCCGAACTCGTCGAAGAGGTCGTGTTCGGTGACGGTCCGTTCGCGAAGACGGAAGGGATTCAACAACAGTTCGGTCGGGGTCTCGTGGCGGAACACGGCGAGCAGTGGCGGGCACAACGGGGTGCGATGCAGCCGGCGTTCATCCCCGACCGGATCGAGTCGTACGCGGAGACGATCGGAGAGATCGTCGCCGACACAGTCGACACGATCGACGACGGTGCGGTTTTGGACCTCCGGGAGCTGTTCGCCGAGTTCACGATGGAAGTGATGGTCGAGACGTTGTTCGGCGGCAGCGGGGACGACGAGGCGATCCGGACCGCGGTCGACCGCCTGAACGAGTGGTTCCTCCAACAGAACACCGGCGGTGAGACGCCGGAGTCGGTCGTCTCCGAGCGTGACCGTGCGATGAAACAACTGGTCGGGATGATCGACGAGATGATCGCGGCCCGCCGCGGCGGCGACGGCGACGACCTCCTGTCGATGCTGCTCTCGGTTGGCCCCGACAGCGACGCGAACTACACGGACGGCCGGATTCGCGAGGAGGTGATCGCGATGTTGTTCGCCGCCCACGAGACGACTGCGCTGACACTGACGTACACGCTGTACCTGTTGAGCGGTGCCCCCGAGGTCGCCGACCGGCTCCACGAGGAGACGCAGTCGGTTCTCGACGGCCGTCCGCCGGGGCCGGAACATCTCGACGAGTTGAGCTACACCGAGCGCGTGATCGACGAGGCGCTCCGGCTGTATCCGCCGTTGCACGCGCTGGCGAGACGGCCGATGGCGGATGTCGAACTCGACGGGTACACCATCCCCGAAGACGGCGTGATGTATCTGTCACAGTACGTGATCCACCGCGACGAGCGGTGGTGGGACGAGCCGACTGCCTTCCGACCGGAGCGGTTCGCCGCCGTCGACGACCGCCCCCGGTTCGCTTTCTTCCCGTTCGGTGCGGGTCCGCGTCGGTGTCTCGGCGAGGACTTCGCGCGGACGGAGGCAAAACTCGCCGTCGCCGGGCTCACACAGCAGTTCTCCTTCGAACAGTTGACCGAGACGTTCCAGCTCCGGATCGGTGGCACGGCGCTTCCCGACCGTCCGTTGGAACTGCGCGCTCACGGTCGGGAGTGAGCGTCACTCGGCGACGCCGCGAACGTACGTCTGTTCGTGTTCCGGGAACACCTCGCGAACGGCCGCGGAACCGTACTCGTCGGCCAACAACGCGCGGAGTTCCCCCTCGTAGTCGGCCTTCGAGATCTGCTCGCTGGGGCCGGTTTCGACCTCCAACGTTTCGGCGACGAGTCGGTCGACGGCGCTCCGACCGAACCCGGCCAACGGGGAGAGGTAGTCGACGCCGTGACGGTCCTCCAACGACTGTGCGAACGCACGCGAGACGCTGGGGACGCGGTCGTCGCGGCGCGAGCCGTCGGCGACTGCAGTGACGTTCCGGCTCGCGACCGACTCCAAGGCGTGTTCGTGGACGCGTTGAATCCCGTTGCGGGGGTAGCCGTCTGCCCGCATCGTCTCGACGGCCTCGCTGGCGACACTCCCGTCGAGTTGGTGGGTGTCGAACGGGAACCCGAGCACTCCGGCCGCCCGGGCGGCGTGCTCCCAGTCGTCGGTCACGCCGAACGTCGCCGTCACCAGCTCCACGTCGTAGAACCGGTCCAACACGAGCGCCGCTAACGAGGAGTCCTTGCCGCCGCTGTAGAGGAGTGCGAGCTCCACGGCTCGTCTACCGACGCCGGACGTTGAACCCGGAGTCGTCGGGCTTCAGCTCCTTCAACAGGCGTTTCATCTGGTCTTCGTCGATCTTCCCATCGACCCGACCGGACTGAGCGACGGCGAGCGCCTGTTTTTTCGCCTGCTCGGCGAACTGGGGTTTGCTCATCTCGACGGCGTTGAGTCGTTGGCGGGCGCCGTCGGTGAGGTGTTGTTTCAGCATCGCCTCTTGTTGGGCCTCGGCCCGTTCCTGAGCGGCCTGTTGGGCCTCGGCGTCACCCTCCTCCTGCCCGGCCTGTTGTTTCAACTGCTCGCGGCGCTTCTCCCGCAGTTCGTCGAGTCGTTCGTCGTCGTTCGGGTTCTGGCTCATGCGTCAGGGTTCGGCGGTGGGATGCAAAACGATTTCGGAGGGGGTGCCGGGAGAGATTTACCGAGGGGCGCTCCACTTGTAGTGTGATCGTGGTCGTCACGGACGACTTCGCGCTGTACCACGCCGCGGTCGGAGAGCTACGGGACCGCGCCGCGACGTTCACCACCGCCGAGCCGAGTGATCCGCTCCCCGAGCGGACGGAGGTGGTGGTGTCGGCCGCTGAGGACAAGGTCGCTTCGCCACCCGGCGTCGACCACGTCACCACCACCGCAGACGACGTGACCGCAGGTGTCGACGAGGCGCTTGGCATCCTCCGTGCCGACGACGGCCGGACGGTCGTCGGCGTCGATCCGGGTGAACGGCCGGGGATCGCCGTCCTCTCTGGGGAGACGGTCGTGACCGCACACCACGTGCCGGTGTCTGCTGCCGCGGAGACGATCCGCGAGGCGGTCGCCGACGAGCCGGACGCGCTCGTCCGGATCGGCGACGGCGCCCGCCTCCACGGCGCCCGGCTGGTCGAGGAGTTGGAGGCTGTCGCCGTCGAGTTGGTCGACGAGACAGGCACGACACCGTCGCTGGGTCGGGGGGCGACCGGCCGCGGGCTGGCGGACGTGCTCGCGGCGGTCAACATCGCGCGGATGGACGGTGAGTCGGTGGAGACGCGCGATCTGGAGCCGACCGCCGGGGAGATCCAACGCATCAAGAACCGTTCCCGGGAGGTGTCCGACGGCGACCGCACGCTCGACACGGAGCTGGCCCGCCGTGTCGCACTGGGCGAACTCGACCTGTCGACGGCGTTGGCCGAACACAGACGGCAGTAACGGGGTCGCGGAGAGTCGGTGTGCCGCGGAGAGTCGGGATGTCACGGAGCGCCGGCGCCCCACGGAGCGTCCGCTGTGCCGCCGGTCGTCGAACCGTTCGTCGCACGTCGGCGGGTTTTTGCTCGTTCGGCCCCAGTGATCGAGTATGAGCACGACCCCGCCGGGCCCGAACGGAATCCCCGTCCTCGGCAACGGTCGCAAGTTCGCCAGCGACCCGTTCCAGTTCATGACGGCGTGTGAGGACGCCTACGGCGACGTGGTCCGGCTCGACTTGGGGCCACGGCAGACGTACATGCTGACCAACCCCCGCGACGTGGAACGACTGCTCGTCTCCGAGTGGGCGAAGTTCCGCAAGCCGGATCTGGACTCCGCGATGGACGACCTGTTGGGTGACGGCCTCCTCCTGTCGGACCGGGACACCTGGGAGGGACAACGCGAGTTGGCCAACCCCGCGTTCCACGCCAGCCGGGTCGCCGGGCTCGACGACGTGATGGTCGACCACGCGACCGACGCGGTCGACGACTGGACCGCGGGCGGGCAGGTGGACATCCACCTCCAGATGGCCCGGCTCACGGTCCGGATCATCGTCTCGGCGATGTTCGGGAGCGACATCGACGCCGCGACCGTCCGCCGGGTTCAGGAGAACCTCGAACCGGTGGGCCAACGGTTCGAACCCAGCCCAGTGCGAGCGATTATCCCCGACTGGGCACCCACCGCGGAGAACCGGCAGTTCGACGCCGCCGTCGCCGAGTTGGAGTCCGTGTTGGACGACATCCTCGCGGACCGCCGCGGGACGGCCGCCGACCCGAGCCACCCGGACCCCGCCGGCGACGCGACCGGCCAGGAGCTGCCGATGGATCTGTTGTCGATCCTCCTGCGGGCCCGCGACCGCGGCGAGCAGACCGACCGCCAGCTCCGGGACGAACTGATGACGATCCTGTTGGCGGGCCACGACACGACCGCGCTCACACTCACCTACACCTACTACCTGTTGTCGAAACACCCGGAGGTGCGCGACCGTGTCCACGCCGAGATCGACGCGATCGACGGTACGCCGACGGCCGCGGACGCCCAGCAGTTGGACTACCTCGACAACGTGCTCTCGGAGGCGATGCGGCTCTACCCGCCCGTCTACACCCTCTTCCGGGAGCCGAAGACGGACGTGCGGATCGCGGGCTACCGCATCCCGTCGGGATCGGTCATCCTGCTTCCACAGTGGGCGATCCACCGGTCGAGTCGGTGGTACGACGACCCAGAGCAGTTCGACCCCGACCGGTGGAGCGCGGAGCGACGCCGGAGCCGGCCACGGTTCTCCTACTTCCCGTTCGGCGCCGGACCGCGCCACTGTATTGGCAAACAGCTCTCCCTGTTGGAGGCGAAGCTGATCGTCGCCACCGTCGGGAGCCAGTACGAACTCGACTACGAGGGGCCGGAGATGGATCTCCGCGGGTCGATCACGATGCACCCCGACCACCCGATGCCGATGCGGGTGAGGAGAAATTGGTAGATAAGATAGCAAGGCTTATATGTGCAGACGAAACAACATGATGTATGCAGCCTAACAGAAGGCAACTGATGCGAATGCTAGGAACGACCACGGGTATCGGATCAACAATCGGTGTCAGTTCAGTAAATGCTCTGGCGAGCGGGGAAAACCAAACTGTTCAGAACCCCGAACAGAGAGTGGTGAAAGAGACAGACACATACACCGTGATCAAGTCCAAGTACAACGGTAAAATCAAGTATCTTAGAATCTTCACATCTGGAGACCAGAAAGGGAGGGTTGAGAAGTTGGAACAGTGGTCGGACAGCGACACCGGAACACAAAGTATCCCAGATGGTGTAGTTGAAAAATTTAAACATGTTACTCGGAAATTTGATACGTGCTGCGAATTCTTCTACGGGAAGGCAGATACACCGTATGACCACCGACAGAATGCAACTGCACTGAGGCTAACTAAACCGGCTGACGTAATCGGGAAGGCAACTCTCGCTGAGACCCTCTCAGCTCTTGCAGGCTTGCTCCTGTCTACTAGTGTTTATGGGGTGCTTGCGACTATTGGGTTCGGAGTTCTCGTCTCGGCTGCACTTTCACTTGGAACTGGGCGTAATTACACGTTCAGTACTCACGATGATCACTATGAGATCCCATTGGCCTGTGAGAAACCCCGAGTTATTACCGGGGTCGCAAACTCGTTTAAGGCATACCCGAATGAGACTGTGCCAGCTTCGCTCGGCCGTGGACACGTAAAAGGGAAGCACATGGGTTCAATAGATTACGACATTCCAATCTCTTGGGACGGAGAGATAAAGTACCCGAATTGCCGCAACTGTTGATGATCTGATACTATATTTTTGAAATGAACAATTTATCATTAAAAAATAAATTATACATCCTCATATTTGTCGCTTCATTCTCTTTTTTAGTTTCAACGTTTGTAATAAGATGGTGGGGAGTCAACTGGCATATATTGTGGATGCCAGTGGGCAATATAGCTGGAGTCGTGATTGCACTGTGCATCGTCTGGTTTCTATCGCGGGCCTGACCTGATTGTATGCATACCGTATCTTTAGTGAGTGAAGAGAAAAGCTCGCCCCTATAGTGAGAGAAGTGTCAACACGACTGTCGCGAGGCTTATCCGACCACAGCGTGTGTAACCGGTAGTGTCAGACAACTCAGGGCGGAAGAACCTCCGCATGCCGAACGACGACGAGCAGTTCGCCGTCGTCACCCGCCACGACGGCGGGAACCACGTCCAGCTCCGGTGTCAGGACGGGACGGAACGTCTCGGACGCATCCCCGGCCGCATGAAGTACCGCGTCTGGATCGAAGAGGGTGACGTGGTGCTGGCCGAGCCGTGGGACTGGCAAGACGAGAAGGCCGACATCGAGTGGCGTTACTCCGACCAGGACGCCGAGCAGCTGCGACAGGAAGGCCACATCGAGTGATCTCCTCTCCACCCTACTCGCTCACCGCTGACGCGGTTCGCTGTTTGGGGGTAGGGTCGTCGGAAAATCGAAGAGTTTCGTGATCACGAGACAGCGACGCTTTCCCGAACGGCTCCTCAAGCACGAGGCATTAGCGCCCGAATTGTGGCTGAACCGGTACAACGACCGTTTTCACTCCTCGGGTGGGCGCGCGGTGTGCCCACTCGAAAACGTCGATGCTGCCAGATCCCGGCGGGATCTGGCTGCTAACCGGGTCGCGTCGCGGTCCGGTGACGGGTGTCTTTCTCCACACCACGCTGTCTACTCTTGTCGATTCGTTCGTCTGTGAGGGTTCAACGTGTCACTCGGCGGTTCGTGTCGACAGAAACGTCCTGACGGCGATTTGAACGCCGGTCCCTGGCTCCGCAAGCCAAGAGGATAGTCCACTACCCTATCAGGACTCAATCCAAAGTACACCCGAGTCACGTAAGACAGTTACGATCCGCCGGGCGGAGACAGTCAAGTGCCTGTTTGTCCCACCGTTCGGTATATGAGTTTCTGGCGCGAACACATGGAACGTGAGACGACGCACGCTCCTCGCTGCGGTCGCAGCGACTGCGACCGCTGGGTGTACGAGCAGTGGTGGTGGTGACGCGGCGGCGGACGACGAGTCGTCATCCTCGCCGACGCCGACCGACTCGCCCACACCGACCGACTCCCCGACGCGTTCACCGACATCCACGCCGGACGCGGGCGCCGTCGGCCAGGTGACGTTGGAGCGGACGGGTGACTGCGCGTCCGCCGAGACCGGGGCGTCCGTCCAGACCGACGGCGGGGTGGTCGTCGTCAGAGGGTGTATCGAGGGGTCGACGGGGTGTTCACAGCCGGAGGTTGGGTCGACGCGGCTGGCGGGTGACCGGCTCGTCGTCACCGTCGGCACGGTCGAGACGCAGGCCGTCTGCACCCAACAACTCGTCTACCGAAGCTACGCCGCGCGCGTGGAGACGGCCGGTGGCCTGCCGGCGGGCGTCGAGGTGCGACACGTCGGCGACGGTGAAGCGAAGACCGTCGCCGAGACGACGCTGTGAACTAGTTCGTCTGCTCTCCCTCCTGCGGCGTAGGTTCAAGTAGGGTGCCGACCCAGACGGCCCGTGAGAGCGCCACGCCACACGCCGCGTCGAACCGCCGGGGCGGCCGCGAACAACCGGTTCACGACCGAACGGCAACCCTTAACGGAGCCGTCCACCAGAGACACGACGAACAGATGGGTGTGATCGAGGACGTCTACGAGGATCTGGACGCGGAGTTGTCGTTGGAGGAGTTTACCGACGCCGTCGAGTCGAAAGTCGAACAGATGGGGGGGCTCGCCGACGAGGAGACGGCCGCGATGCTAGTCGCACACGAGTACGACGACCAGGAGGTCGACTGTATCGCCGACGTGGAGCCGGGCCACGACGACGTGACGTTCCTCGCGAAGGTGACCGGGGTCGACGAGGTGCGGACGTTCGAACGCAACGAGGAAGACCGCGAGGACGGGAAAGTGCTCAACGTCGAGGTGGCCGACGAGTCCGGCCGGATCACCATCACGATGTGGGACCGGATGGCCGAGGACGCCAAGGAGAACCTCCAGGTCGGGGACGTGATCGACGTGGCCGGCCGCCCGAAGAACGGCTACAACGGGTTGGAGGTGTCCGTCGACGACGTGGACGCGAACCCGGAGGGTGACGTAGACGTGGAGATCGTCGACGAGTACCGCGTCGAGGATCTGACGATGGGGGTGTCGGACGTGACCTTGGTCGGGGAGTTGCTCGACACGGACGACGTGCGGACGTTCGACCGCGACGACGGGAGCGAGGGCCGCGTCGCCAACCTCTCGGTGGGCGACGAAACCGGGCGCGTCCGGGTGACGCTGTGGGACGAACGCGCGCCACGCGCCGAGGAACTCACGCCGGGTGAGACCGTCGAGATCGTCGACGGCTACGTCCGCGAACGCGACGGCGATCTGGAGCTACACGTCGGCTCGCGTGGCGCCGTCGAGGTCGTCGACGAGGACGTGAGCTACGAGCCGGAGACGAAGCCGATCGGCGAGTTGGCGCTAGACGAGACGGCAGACATCGCGGGCGGCGTGATCGAGACCAGCGAGAAACGGACGTTCGACCGCGACGACGGAAGTGAGGGCCAGGTTCGGAACGTCCGGCTGAAAGACGACACCGGGGAGATCCGGGTCGCGCTGTGGGGTGACAAAGCCGACATGTCGATCGACCTCGCCGACGAGATCGCCTGTACGGACGTGGAGATCCAGGACGGATGGCAGGACGACCTGGAGGCGTCTGCGGGCTGGCAGTCGACGGTCACCGTATTAGGTGACACGACACCGGAGACAGAGTCAGACGGTGACCAAGGCGGGCTCGGCGCGTTCGGTGACGACGGCGCCACGACGGAGGCGGCCGTCGCGGCGACAGCGGGTGACGAGACGGACGGCGTGTGTGAGTTCACCGGGACAGTGGTCCAGGCGGGCGATCCCGTGGTGCTCGACGACGGGACGGAGACGAGACGCGTCCGGACCGACGAGCAGTTACGGTTGGGTGAGGAGGTGACGGTCCGTGGACCGGAGACGGACGGAACGATCGACGCCGACGACGTGTTCTGAGCCGGGTCGACCCCCCCGGTACCGCTCGCGCGGGCTCAGCGGAACTCCTCGGCGTCGACGGTGAGATCGGAGGCGATCCACCCGTCGGTGTTGTCGGACTCCAACAGGACGGTGCGGTCGGGACCGGCGGTACAGGCCGTCAGCCTCGGCGCGTCCGTCTGTTCCGCGTCCGTCTGTTCCTGTCTCTCCGTGTGGGTCGGCATACTCCGGTTTAGGCAAGCCTAAACACTTCAACGTTCCGAGTCACCGTCGACCGGCACGGTCAGTCGTGTTCCGCGGGGTGATCGTCGGTTGTTACCGTTGGGTGATCGTCGGCCGGTTCCCCGAACGGGTCGGCGAGCGACTCCTCGGGCGGGACGGCGTCGACGATCCGGAGCGACTGGCGGCGGCCGCGGCGGTCGTACACCTCGACATCGTTCTCCTCGTATGGTGGGGTGGCGACGAAGACGGCGGCCGCGAGGTCGTCCGCCTCGGTGATTCCCCGGCGGCCAGTGGGGTGTGAGAGGAACCGAGCGGCGCCGCTGGGCCGGCCCAGATCCATCCCGAAGACGGCGGAGACGGACGCCGCCGCCTCCGGGAGGTAGAAGTGGGTGAGCACCGGTGTCGTCGAATCGAGACGGTCCGTGTCCCCACCGTCGAGTGTGTCACTGTTGTCCGCGACACCGCCGAGCGTGCCGGCGTTGTCTGTCTCACCGTCGCCCGTGTCGTCGCCCGACGTGGTGTCGCGGTCCCCGGGCCAGTCGAGATCGCCCGCCGGGCTCGTGTCTAAGGCGACGTTGACGGCGTCGGGGTCGCGGTCGGCCGCCCGTTCGCGGAGCACCGACAGCAGTCCACGGGTGATGGTGACCACACGCACACACCGGGACGGCGACGGAAACCCGTGCCGGTTGCGGCGGTTCCTCGCCGACTGAGCGGTCGGTCAGCCGAGGAACGACTTCGCGGCCTCCCCGTACAACGACAACGTGTTGCCGCGGGCGCTGTCGAGTGCGTCCGCAACGGCCCGGGCGGCGCCGTCCTGAACCCCGGGGCCGTGGCCGACGACGACACGGTCAGGGTCGAGCCCGGACAGCGCCGACCGCGGCGGCACCAGCCGGAGCATCGGGTGGACGCCAATCCGTTCCTCGCCGGTCACCATGTACTCGGCGTTGCCGAGCGCCTCCGGGACGTACAGTGTCCCCGAGGACTCGAACAACAACGCCGCCTCCTGCCACGGCGGCAACGAGGAGTCCCGGACAGTGATCGTTCGGACACCTTCCGTGAGCGTCGGGCCGAACCGCTCGACGGGCGCGTCTATGTCCGACTCGACGCCCGTCATCCAGTCTGGGACGTAGACGGGCACGTCGTGCCGGCGAGCGACCGCCGCGCCGCCGCGTTTGTGTCTGTCGAGACAGGTGACGACCCCGGCAACGTCGCCGTCCAGTTCCGCCAGTATGTCGTCGACGCCGGGCGCGTCCACCGGGTCGAGCACCCACACCTCGCCGTCGTGGACGACCGCGTGGCTGGCCCGTTGCATCTGTTCGTCCGGGTACGCCAGCCACCCCACGCCCGCGTCGTGGCTGTCGATCTCCCGGAGCCGCGCCGTCCCGCTCCCTTTCATCGGCATCGGGACCCAGTAGGTGTCGCGAGCGTATAATTGCCGACGGTTCGGCGCGGGAGCGTGTGCCGTCGACAGCCTGCCCAACGGCAGGTGACGACGACACACCGAGTAACTGACCACGCTGGGGTGTGTGCGGGCAGACGTGTTCACACTGCAGGTGTCTGGTGTCCAGATCGCCGGCGGCGCGTTCCTGTTGGCGACGCTGTCGACGTTGTTGGCCAACACGGCCGCCTACTACGTGACCGGCGAGAGCCAACTCGGGCGTGCGGTGCTCCCGGGCGTCGTGATGGGGGTGGCCGGGCTGGCGTCGAGTGTGCTGCCGACGCTGGTGACGGTAGTGCTCGCGTTGACACTCGACTTTCTGGCGGTGACGTACGCGTACGAACTGGACCGTCGGGGGTCGGCGATGGTGACGGTCACTCATTTCACGCTGATCGTCGTCGTCGCGTACGTCGTCAACAGCGGACTGGCGTTGTATCAGGACGCTCCTGGGTGAGTCGCGTCGGCTCGACTACTCTCTCGAACTGAGCCGGCGGAGACGACCGACCAGTGTCGGCCACAGTAACACGAACGCGATAGCGACGGCAGCACCCAGAGTCGCGGCGGCGACACGGACTCCGAGCGTGTCGGGGAAAGCGGCCGGCAGGCCGTTGTTGGCGACGACACCGGCGAAGCCGAACGGAACAGCGGTAAAGGCGAGCCCGACGACCGCCCCGACGCCACCGACGGGGGTGTCGTCACGACCGTGGAGTCGCCAGACCAGAGCGCCGGCGAGGCCACCGCCAACGGCGACAGCAGTGACAGCCGCCGCCTCCCCGTGTCCACGACTGGTCGTCACCACGAGCGCCACAAGGCCGACGACGGTGACCCCGGTGAACAGTCGATCCGGGCGGAGACGCGACCCCGGCCGCGCGGCCCGTGTCGCGGCCCACAACAACACGCCGCCGAATACGGCGCCAACAACGACCTGCCAGACGGTGTGGAGCCCCAACACGACTCGTGTGCCGGCGACCAAGACAACGACACTCCCGGCGGCGAGCCACCGACCCCGCCGGGTTCCGACATCGAGAAACACCGCAAAGCCGCCGTACATCGCCGCCGCGGCCGTCGCGTGCCCAGACGGGAGTCCGAACCCGTCACTGGTCGCAACCGAGCGAAACAGTTCCGTCAGCGGGGAGACGAGAAACGCCGGCGGCGTCGCGGCGGTCGCGCCGGGCGGGCGTGGCACTGTAAACACCGACTTCGCGCCCAACGAGGCCGCAAGCGCCGCGAATCCGAGCCCCAGCAGTGTTGCTGCGACGGCTCGCGGCTCCGCTGTGACCCGTGGCGCGAGCCAGTAGCTCAGCGACAACAGACAGATCAGAAACCAGGCGTCGGCCAACTGAGTGACGAGTGCAGCCACGAATGCAACCACTCCGGCGGGGTCGGCCTGCGCTGGTGTGGCGAGAGACGGCGCGGTGGGCACGGACACAGACACGGTCACCTCCGGTGGCGGACGGCGTCGACAGCACGCCGCGGCAGGCCGAGGACGTTCAGCCCGAATCCGACGAGCACGAACAACGTGTACAGCCCCAGCGTCGAGAGGAAGGCGATCAGCATCGCGCCGATGGCGAACCACCCCTGGAGGAACCGGAAGGCGGCGACGACCATCACCGTCCCGTACAGCAACACGAGATACGGCCCCCAGCCACGGGCTCGCCGGCGGCTGGTCTGTTGGCGGACGTACTGTTTCAGCTCCGTCTTCAGGGCCGGCTTCTCGACGGTCCGGTCGTCCAGTTGCTCGACGGACCCTCGGAGCTCTTCGAGCCCCTCGGCGAGCTCCGCGAGGTCGGGAGCGGCCTCGCCTCGTTCGGGGTCCGACTCCGGCTCGGAGTGGTCGTCGGTCATCTGTGTCGGCGGAGGCGTGCGGGACTTTTCAGCGTGCCGGAACGCGGCGGCTACTCCGCCGTCGCCAGTCGGTAGGCACGCAGCGCGGTCAACAGTGTCGTGACCAGCAGTGCGGTCGTCACCGCGAGCACGAACCCTAAGACGGCGAACCAGCCGGCCGGACCGACGACCGGGTAGCTCCGGCCGGCGCCAACCGGCCCGAGCAGTTCGAACACACGGACCAAGTAGACGGCGACCGCGAGTCCCACCCCGCTCGCGAGGCCGACGACGGCGTTGCGTCGCACGTCGAGTGCCGCCACCAGTCCACCGGAGGGGGGTCGCTCCGGGACGGTCGAACTGTCGTCGCTCACGCGGCGTTGTTGGATCGGCGCTGGCAAAGCGTCGTCGTTCGACGGTCGCGGGCTGGACGGCTTGGGGTGTCGGCGCGTCGCCCGAGGGTTGAGGCGTCTCCGGCACCGAACGGTGGTGTGAGCAGCGCCACGGGGTTCCACTCGCTCGCGCTCGACGCGGAACGAGCGGCGTCGTTGTCGGTCACCGGGACGCTCCCGGAGTGGCTGTCGGGGGTGTTGGTGCGGAACGGGCCGGGCGCCTTCGAGTTTGGCGACGCGAGCGTCGATCACTGGTTCGACGGGTTGGCGATGCCGACCCGGTTCGGACTCGACGGGCCGAACGACCGGGTGACGTTCCGGAACCGGTTCCTCCGGACGGACGCGTTCGCGGCCGCCCGCGAGGGGGAGTTCACCGGCGGGTTCGCCACCGGGGAGACCACGCTCCGGGAACGACTGTGGGGGATGCTCGTCGACGACCCGTACGACAACACGAACGTGCTGTGTGAACGGGTTGGTGACGACTATCTCGCGGTGACGGAGACGCCTCGCCAGGTGCGGGTCGACCCGGACACGCTGGCGACCACCGGCGACGTGACCTACGACGGGCCGGCGCCGACCGGGCAGCTGAGCTGTGCCCACCTCCAACGCGACCCGGAGGGGCGGCTCGTCGGCTTCGACACCAGTTTCGGGCGACACCACCAGTACCATGTGTACGAACTGGCGGGGGCGACCGACCGCAGCCATGTCGCGAGCGTCGAGACGGACGCGCCGGCGTACATGCACAGCTTCGCGCTGACAGAACAGTACGTCGTGTTGACGGAGTTTCCGTACGTGGTGGAGCCGTTGCGGTTTCTCAAACCCGGCCGGCAGGGGCCGTTCGTCTCCAATTTCGACTGGCAACCGGAGCGAGGAACGCGGTTCCGGGTGGTCGAACGGGCCAGCGGTCGGGTGGTCGCCGAGCCGACAGCAGAACCGTTCTTCGGCTTCCACCACGCCAACGCGTACGAAGACGGCGACGAGATCGTGATCGACATGGAGACGGTGCCAGACGCCGAGTCCGTCGCCACCCTCTCGTTGGACTCCCTGCGGGCCGGGGAGTTGGACGTGCTCGGCGGCCGGATCGACCGGTTCCGGGTCGAGTTGGGTGGCCACCGGGAGTCGGCGACGGTCGACCGTCGCCGGCTGTACGACGGGACGGCGCTGCCGACCGTCTCGCCGGCCCGGTGGTGTCGCCGGCACCGCTACGTCTACGCACAGGAGACGAGCCAACCCGTCACGGAGTGGCCCGGCGGTGTGGTGAAACTCGACACCGAAACCGGCGCGACATGGACGTTCACGGACGGCGCAGACCACTTCGCCGAGCCGGTGTTCGTCCCGCGCGGGCGGGGCGGCGGGGACCGACAGTCGGGGAGTGACGCCGAAGACGACGGTGTCGTGGTGACGGTCGGACTGGACACGGACAGGGGTGTCTCGCGGTTGTTCGTGCTCGACGGCCAGACACTGACGGAACGGGCCCGGGTCCAACTCCCGCTCGCGCTCCCGTTCGACTTCCACGGCCGGTTCTTCCCGGAGCTATCGCCGTAACCACCCCGGGAGGGGTCGGGGCGACAACCTGTCAGGATCTATCAGGTAGCGACCGCCGCCGCGAATCCGTGCCACGGCGCGGGGTACATTTTTAATAGGTGCCACACAATATCACAGTGTATGTCAGACGACAACACGGTACGGAGACGGCGGTTCATCCAGGCGACCGGTGCCGCCGGGGTCGCGGCCTTGGCGGGTTGTTCGACCGGCGGCGGCGGGACAGATACGGGCGACGGAGCGGGAACGACCGCGGGTGACAGCGGGAGCGGCGACGGGCCAGAGGCCGTGATCGTCATCGGCTACCCGGAGGACGGCACCCAGCTGTTCCGGGACTACTACGGCGTCAGCGACGGGGGCGAGGAGATCCTGGTTCCGGACGGACTGCGTGACGGCGCTTTGCCGGCACAGGTCGGCAACGACATGGCGAACGCCACGGGCACGGCGCCCGCGGCGGGCGGCCCCGCACAGGAGGCGTTCACCTCGGCGTTCGAAAGCGAGTACGGTGAGGCGCCGGGTGTGTTCACCTCACAGTCGTACGACTCCGTCGCCGTCCAGCTGTTGGCAAACGCCGCCGCCGGCGAGAACGCCGGGGCGGCAGTGCGCGACCAGATGCGGCGGGTGGCCAACCCCGGCGGGATGGAGGTGACACCGGACAACTTCGTCGAGGGGGTCGAGGCGGCCGCCAACGGCGAGGACGTGAACTACCAAGGGGCGTCGTCGGCGGTGAACTTCAACGACGCCGGCGACCCGGCTTCGGCGGCGTACGCCATCTGGGAGTTTGCCGGCACGGACGAGGAGACGACGAACACCCAGGAGGTCCAGAACTTCGAAGGCGAGAACCCGGACGGCGCCGGGCCGGCCGCCGACAGCGGCCCCGGCGGGCTCGGACGCGAGATCGACATCGGCATCCTCCTGCCGGAGACGGGGAACCTGGCGTCGGTCGGCCAGCCGATGGTCCAGGCGGCCGAACTGCCGGTGATGGAGGTGAACAACGCGGACGTGGACCTCACCGTGAACGCACAGGTGGAGGACACGGAGACGACACCCAACGCCGGGAGTTCCGCCGCAGAACGGCTCGTCAGCGCCGGGGTGCCGTCCGTCTGTGGGACCGCCTCCTCGGGTGTGAACGTCCCCGTCTCGGAGTCGGTGTTCATCCCGAACGAGGTGGTGGGGTGTTCCCCGTCCTCGACCGCGTTGTCCGTGACGAATCTGGAGGACGACGACTTCATCTTCCGGACGGCGCCGTCGGACATCCTCCAGGGGCGGGTGATGGCCCAGGTGACCGCCGAGCGGCTGGACGCCTCCAGCGCCGTGACGCTGTACGTCAACAACGACTACGGCCAACAGCTCTCCGAGCGGTTCGCGAGCGTGTTCGAGGAGTCGTTCGACGGGGAGGTGTTCCGGCAACTGGGGTACAACCAGGGTGAGTCGTCGTACACCTCGGTCGTGCAGGACGCACTGTCGCCGCAGTAGGTCGTCGGGAGCCACTCCCGTCGCGTCGCCACCGGAGGAGACAAGACGGTCGGCGCGTGGAGTATCCACAGATGACAGACACCGTCACGGTCGCGTTCGACGCGGACGGGCTGGTTCCGGTGGTCGCGCAGGACGCCGAGACGGACGCGGTGTTGATGGTCGCGTACGCCGACCGCGAGGCCGTCGAGCGGACAGTCGACACCGGCCGCGCCCACTACTACTCCCGGTCGCGCGCGGAGTTGTGGGAGAAAGGGGCCACCAGCGGCAACACCCAACAGGTCGAGGCGGTCCGGGTGGACTGTGACGCCGACACCCTGTTGTACCGTGTCCGGCAGGACGGCGGCGCGTGTCACACCGGCCACGAGAGCTGTTTCCACCGTCGGGTCAAGGGGGACGGCGAGCGCAACGCGGCAGACGGGGACGACGATGGCGGCCCGGTGTCCGCCGCCGAGGCGGAACTCGAACTGTCGGTGACGACCGACGGCGAACAGGTGTTCGATCCCGACGAGGTGTACTGATGGCGGCCGGCGAGGGGTTGGGCACGGCGCCGGTCGCGGACGTGCTCGACGAGCTGGCGGACGCGCGGGCGGCATACGAGGACGCGACTGCGGCCGTCGCGGACCACGGGGAGGCGCGGTTGGAGCAGGTTGCGGACGCGCTCAACCGGGCGCGGGGACTGCTCGACCGCTACGAGGGGGACGCCACCGGCACCGGGGACTTCCAGGCGTACGTCGAGTTCCAGGGTGCCTTCGAAAGTCTCGTCGAGGGGTTGCCCGAGGATCTCCCCGGACGGGCGGCGTTCGAACGGGCCAACGACTACGTCGACCAACGCCGGCTGTCGGTAGACGACTTCGAGGACGCCCGCGCGGCGCTCGCGGACGTCGAGAGCTACACCGGGCTGCTCCAGGATCGCGAGACGGCGGCCGTCGCGGTGAACGACGCCAGACACGCCGCTCGCCGGCGGCTGTCGACAGTCGAGGAACGGATCGAGGGGCTCGAACGGCTCCAACGGTTCGGTGACGCCGACTTAGACGCTCCGACCGGGGCGATCACGGAGCCGATCGCGGCGTACGACGACGCCGTCCGGGCGGCCTTCGAGACGTTTCTGACGGAGACACCCGCCAGGGAGGTGTTGTCGACGGTCGCGGAGACGACCCACTACCCGTTGGTGTCGTTCCAGTCGCCGCCCCCAGAACTCCAGCAGTATCTCGCAGACTCACCCGTGGGCGAGGAGTCGATTCCGACACTGTTGGCCTACGAGTCGTACTCGGCGTCGAAACTGGACCACTACGTCCCCGACGCCGGGCAGTTCAACGCTCGGGTGAGCGTCCACCGGGCGTACCTCGACCGGCTGGGGCCGGCGCCGTTGGTCGTCGGCTCGCCGCCGCCGGCGGCGGGCGTGCTCCGGGCGCGCGGCGAGGAGTTGGTCTCCGTCACCGCGAAGTTCGCGCCGGAGTCCGTCGTCGCTCGCGCCCGGCAACTGCCGCGGATCGCCAGACGCGACGACTACGAACGACTGCGGACGGCGGTACGGGCGGAGACGGAGTTGGACAACGAGGAACGAGAACGGCTCCAGTCGGGGGCCGTCGAGACGGAGTTAGCGCGGCTCCGTGACGCGCGCGACCGGCTGTCGGCGGCGTTGGACCGCCAGGTGCTGGACTAGGGGGTCGGCTCCGGCGTCGGTGGCGACCGTTGGAGGAGACAGTCCGCCTCCCACTCGTGGCGCGCGACGAGTAGTTCGCGTCCCGCCTCGGTGAGCGAGTAGGTGTTCTTCCGTTCGTCGTGGCGGCGTTTGTCGAGGTAGCCGCGCTCGGCGAGTTCGTCTCGGTTGGGATAGAGGCGACCGTGGTTCACCTCCGCCTGGTAGTACTCCGACAGTTCGTCCCTGATTGCGAGCCCGTACGGCTCCCCCAGCGACGCCACCGCGTACAACGTGTCGCGCTTGAAGCCGCTCAGATCGTCCATCGGCGGAACGGACGTGAGCGACCGGTATACACCGTTCGAATGCTGAAACGCGAGTTTCAGCGTCGGGGGTCGAGTCACTCACGAAGTGACAGAAAGTTGTTTGTTTGGGCGTCGACAGATACGTGTGGCTCGTCGATGTTTATGCGACTGGAGTCGAATCCAGGGACGATGGACAGCACCGGTGCGGAGACGGCGTTCGGAACGCTCGCCAACGGCACCAGACTGGCGATCCTCGAAGCGTTGTACGACGCACTCCGGAGTCACGACGGTCCGGGCCAGCCCGGCGTCCCGTACACGGAGCTTCGAGAACGGGTCGGGGTTGAGGACAGCGGGAAGTTCAACTACCACCTCTCGGAGCTGACCGACGGGTTCGTCGTGAAACGCGACGGCGGCTACGTGCTCCGGCAGACGGGGCGGACGGCCGTCCAAATCGTCCTGCGGAGCTTCGACATCGACGACCCCGGGTTCGGGCCGACCCGGGTCGACGCCGACTGCCCCCGGTGTGGCGGCGGTGTGACCGTCCAGTACGGGCAGGGCCACCTGACGACCCGGTGTGTGGAATGCCCGGGGCTCCTCGCCGGCACTGGCCTCCCAGAGGGGACGATCTCGCGGCTCCCGTTCCCGCCGGCCGGTGCCGCGACGCGTGACCCGGCCGCGCTGCTCGATCCCGCACACCGGCGGTTGGAACAACAGTGTCGGTCGATGACGGACGGAGTGTGTCCACGGTGTGGTGGGGAGACGACCGCACGACTGCTCGTCTGTGGTGACCACGAGCCGACGGGGGTGTGTCGGGAGTGCGGGACGACACTTCCGGCGCTCGCCGAACTCGGCTGTCGCACCTGTGGACACGAACGACTGGCGCCGCCGGCGTTCGCCCGGACGGACACACGGGCAGTGTGGGAGGCCGTGACGACGGTGGTGTCGGACGACGCCCACGCGTGGGACCGGTTCGGGACGACGACGAGGTGGTCACAGACGCTGACACGGACGGACTCGACACGGGTCGTCGTCGACCCGCCGACGGGGACGCGGCTGGTGATCGACGATCAGCTAGCGGTCACGCGAAAAAAGTGAGCCGTGAAGTGGACGGTCGGGTGACACCCGTGGTGTCAGTTCCCGTTCTCACGTCAGTTCCCGTTCTCGGTCGCGAGACCGACACTGTCGCCGACGTGGACGCCGGCGGCACACACCGGGTGTTCGAAGTCGAGCTGCTGGGCAGTTTTGGCGGCGGCGCTGGCGGTCGTCGGTTCGAACCCGTAGGGGTCGGGGGTGTCGCGTTCGTACGTCGCCACGAGGTGAGGCTCGTCGACCTGCCGGACGAGCAGTGCGTCGCGGCGGACGATTCCGACCGTCGCGGCCCGCCGACCGACGACGGCCGCGATCCGGGGGGTGTCGTAGTCGTCCTTCTCAAAGTCGAGCGCGTGGAGCGTCTCGACGAGTGCGTCCCGTGCCGGGTAGCCGCGGTCGTACTTCTCGGCGATTGGGTCGACGTGTGAGCCGTTGCCGATCACGGCACCACGACGGCCGCCGTCGCCGACCGTCCGGGCACAGTTGTAGGAGACGTACGGGTTGTCCGTCGGCGGCGCCTCGTCGGTCGGAACGACGGTCAGCGTCTCGTCGTCGCGGCGACGGATCTCTCTGTTCGGGAACGAACGCGAGGAGACACGGTAGGCACCGATCGACGGTCCGGCGATCAACAGTCGTCCGACGTACATACCGTCGCCTCGCCGGCGGCCGGGTTAGTCGTGTCGGTCGTGGCGGGGACGACGACACTGCGGGCAACGCATAAGCCGTTGGCCACACCACGACGGGGTATGCCAGACGCCTGTGACGACTGTGGGGAGGCCGTCGAAGACGCGCTGGCCCGGACCGTGCGCCTCTCTGTCGACGGAACGACCGTCGACGAACAACGGCGCTGCCCGGGTTGTTTCGCCGCGTGGATCGAGCGTTACGAGACGGAGATGAAACCCGGCGTACCGGTCACCACCGACGAGGACATCATCGTCGACTGAGACCGCTGGGCCGTCGGCGACCGACACGAACTGCGCGGGTGACAGCCGACGATTGTTCATAGACAGTGGTTAACTATTGATACATGGTATCGTATTACATAAAACTGTTCGGACAGCTCGAGTTCGACCACCGAGGACGGAAGAACACCTACGAGTAGGTCAAGGGGAACCGGGGAGGTACAATCGCGCGAGGTTCCTCGCGCGTTGGGGGATAGAGACACGCGAGTTCGGTCACCACGTCAAGATGTTGAAACGCGACGTTGCTCGCGGAGACGGACGACGGTCGGCTCCGGGTCGCGTACGCACGGGCCGACGAGGAAGTCCACGACGGCGGCGAGGTGGCGTTCACCGTTCGCGGGGCGTGACAGGCCGACATCTCGGGGTTGGTCGGGCTGATCCGGACGGCCGTCGACCGGGCGCACGTCGTCGCGGAGAGTGTCGTCAGCGTCCCCGACTACGAACAGGTGTTGCTCCGGAACAACGAGTTGGAGTGACGAAGACCACCAGTTCTTGGAACGACCGAGTGGGACCGCTCGGGACCGGACTCACTCGGAGAAAACACCTGACGGCCTCATAAATCATATCTAGCGATACAGAACCACGAGTGTCGACCGAACGCGTGCAGTCGTCGATCCGAAAAGGGTTACGAGCCGGTGGTACAACGCACTGTATGCGCGAGCCGACACCAGACGAGCGACCAGTCGTCGTGAGCGTCGCCGGCAGCGACGCGGGCGGGGGCGCCGGGATTCAGGCGGACGTGAAAACCGCCGAGGCGTGTGGCGCGTTCGGGGCCAGCGTCGTGACGAGCGTCACGGCACAGAACACGCAGGGTGTGGAGTCGACACACGTCCTCCCGGTTGCGGAGGTGGACGCACAGTTGGATGCTGTCTTCGAGGACTTCGACGTGGCCGCGGTGAAGACCGGGATGTTGGCGACGACGGAGATCGTCGAGTTGGTCGCAGACCGCGCCCGCGAGACGCAGTGTCCGGTCGTCGTCGACCCGGTGATGGTCGCGGCCTCCGGCGACCGGCTGCTCGCCCCCGAAGCCGAATCCGCATACGAGGAGCTGATCGCGGAGGCGACGCTGGTGACGCCCAACGCCGACGAGGCGGCCGTCCTGACGGGTGTCGAGCCGGAGACGGCCGAGGGTCTGCGAGCCGTCGGCGAGAAACTGGTCGACGCGGGTGCCGACGCCGCGCTCGTGAAGGGTGGCCACGTCGCCGGCGACCCCGTTCGGGACGTGTTGGTCCGCGGTGACGGGGGAGGGTTCGAACGGGAGACGTTCACCCACCCGCGGGTCGACACGGACGCGACACACGGCTCCGGCTGTACGCTGTCGAGCGCGGTCGCGGCCGAACTTGCCGGCGGCAACCCGACACCGGCGGCCGTCGAACGCGGCGTGGATCTCCTCGCCCGTGCGGTGCGGTATCCGCTCGACGTGGGTGAGGGTCCGGGTGCTGTCCACCACACGGTCGGGTTGCGGAACGACGCCGCCCGCGAACAGACTCGTGAGTGGGCGGCGGCTGTCACCGAAAGCGGCGCGGGCGACGGACGGGTCGCGGTCGCGACGCCGTACGCGGAGGGGCCAGCGGATGTTGCCGTCGGGGGCGACGACGGCGTCCGGTTCGGCCGGGACGACCCGCTCGTAGAGACGTTGTTGGCCGTCCGCGAGCGTGGGGTGGACCACCGCGTGGCCGTGGCAGTCGACGCAGTCGGCACAGTCGGCACAGCCGACGCCGGCGACGACTGGACTGTCGCGGAGCGTGTCGAGCAGGTCGACGCGGAGACGGACGCACTCACCGACGGCGACAGTGTCGTGGTGCTCGCGCGTGACGCCGCGAGGGTACGCGAGTTGCTGGACGGCGTCTGAGTCGAGCGGGGAGTCAGCGGGTCGACAGACGGGGAACTCGTACCGGTTGTCAGGGTGGTCTACTTATAATTTATATAAACGTCTGTTTTGTGAAACAGAACGTGTGTCGGGAGACAAAACGAGAGCCAGCCGGTGTCTCGGTGACGCCAACCAGTATCTCGTGAAACAGATCCAAGCCGGCAGTGCGGGTAACTACGTCGCCAGTTCCAACGGCACGCTCCCGACGGTGTACCCTTGCACCCATCCGGAGGGGCGGAGCCGAAAGACGACGGCCGGACGGTGGCCCACCTCGGGTTGTTCCCCGTAGAGCCGGCGCCAGTCGTCGTCCCGAAACGACGAACAGTCGACGAGCAAGGTGACGCCGCCGCCGTGGGCCGACAGTTGGCCGCTGGTCTTCGTCTGGACCGTCTCCTGGATCGCCTGCATCGGGGTGCCGGCGTTCCGCCGGCGGGTCGGGACGGGGCGTGTCACCTCGACGAGCGTCGCGTCGCCGTCGCGTTCCGCCCGGTAGTCGATCACGTGGTCCGTCGACACCTCGATCTCGGGAGTCACGTCGTAGCCCGCGCGGTCGAGCAGCCACGCGGCGTCGAACTCACCCATCGTCGCGGTCATCCGGGTGCGGTCGAACACCTCGGAGGTGCCGAGCTTCGCCGCCATCTCCTCGCGGGAGTCGTCGAGCACGCCACGTTCGAGAAACGACTCGTAGAACCCCAGCGCGTCCTCGCGAGTGGTGTCCGGGAAGCCGGCGTCCGCCTCGCGAAAGAACCGGCGGGTGGTCGCCGCGCCGTCCTTCGAGCAGAGCACGGGGAGGAAGAACCACGACAGCGTCGGGTAGGCTTCGAGCCACGGCTCCGCCTCGTGGAGCACCGCCGTCAGTTCCCGTTGGGTCCACGCCGCGACCGGCGCTGGCGCCTCGCTGAACCCGTACTTCTCCGTCCGCCAGAGGATCGACGGCGTCTCCGTGTTCCCGACCCAGTAGCCGCCCGGGCCGCCGTCCATGCCGGTCGGTCCCTCGTCACCGGCCGTCCACGCGAACAACGCCAGACTCCCGTCGTCCATGTCGAACCGCCGCGCGTCGTAGCCGTCCGGCGGCGCGAACCACGGCGCGCTGCTGGTCGCACCGAGGTTGCCGTCCAACTCCTCGTACAGATCGCGCCGGACACGGTCGGGTGTCCACCCGCCGTGCCAGTACCGGAATCGAAGCGGCGTCGCCACGTGTGTCTCCCGCGGGTCTGTGGGCTTCAACCCGTCGGCTCTCGTGGGGCGGCGAGGCGACACCGACGACTCCTGGTGAGAGCGACGCGGCACAGCCGTCGGCGGTCACAGCAGTGTGACGGCGTACGCGAACGATGACCCCACCATGAGGAGGACGAGCAGGATGGAGATGATCTTCTGACGGTCCACACCCGCCACGAACGGCCGCGGGTACAAATGTCTCCGGGTCCGAGCCGACCGTCCGTCCGTGAACTCGCCGGGTGGACGCGACCCGAACGAGACAACTGTCCGGGTGGCCCGAGCAGTTCAGTCGTCGGCCAACGCTGCGAGATTGAACTCGAAGGCGGCGACCGGCAGCTCCAGGTCGTGTGCGACCAACACCTCGGGGTGGAGTTCACCGACAACACCGGCGGGTTCGCCGTCGACCACGACCCGCGCGGCCCGACCGTCCAGAAACGACGGGTGGTCGGTCGGGGGCGTGGCAAGATCGGCGTCGAAGGCGTCACACACCGCCTGGAGCCGGCTCTTGGCGTCCTCGTAGGTGGCGTCCGTCCGTGCGAGCACACTCGCGACGTGGCGCGCCTCGGCGACGTTCGTCGCTTCACTGTCGTCGACGTGGGCGACGAACCCCACCTCGGCGAGGTCTTGTGGGTACGCCCGGTGGGTGTTCTGCTCTAACAGTTGGACCAGCGACGGGAGCGCCCACGTCCGCAGTTGGGTGTACGACTCGCTGTACGGGGACGTGATCTCCGCCGGCGGCCGGGCACCCAACGGCGCGTCCGGGCCGCGGTCGACGCCTGCGAGCCGCATCCGGTCGTAGTTCCGCTCGGCGGCGGTCATGTCGAAGTTCAACGCCTCCTCGAAGCCGAGGCCGACGAGCGTCGTCCGGACGGCGTCCTCCAGCCGGGAGCGTTCGTGGCGGCCACCGACCGTTCCCACGTCCGGCAGCGTCGGCACCAGCTGGTTGAACCCGTACGTCCGGCCCACGTCGTCGACCAGGTCGGTCGGGTGGAGCACGTCCACCCGATACGGGGGGATCTCCACGTCGTAAACCGTCGTCTCGCCCAACGAGTAGGCGGCGTCGAGACCGGACCGCTCGAACAGGTCGACCACCTCGTCGGCGTCCAACTCGATTCCGAGTGTCGCCTCGATCCGCTCGTGTGAGACGGACTTCTCGTCACATTCGAGGTTCGGGCGGAGCAACTCGGGACCGTACTCTGCGGGGTGGGTTGCGCCGTCGGCGTACTCCACCTGCACCTCCTCTAACTGCCCGCCGCGGGCGACCAACGCGTAACAGATCACCGTACACATCTTGTCGATGGTCCACTGGTCGGTGCCGGTCAGCTCGACGAACAGGTCCCGGGAGTTCGTCGACACCTCCGTCCGTTGGCCGTTGATCACCGGCGGGAACGAGAACAGCCCGCGGGCGTCGTAGATCGCCGGATACCGGTCGTAGTCGGCGACCAAGTCGGCGTACCGCTCCCCGGTCGGGTGGTCCGCAAGCACCTCATGTGGTGTCGCGCCGTTGTCGCCGATCGGCATCGACTCGTGGTCCAACGGGACGAACCGGTCGCCGTCCGGCTCGATCCCGCGGTAGCTGATCGACTTCTGTGGCGCGCGACTGCTGGTCTCGGTCGGCGAGGACGACTCCACGTCCCGTGTCGTCACGGTCGGCGCCTCGATCGGGTCCTCGTCGGCTGGGTCGCGCTCTGCGTCCGACTCCGTCGACTCGACGTCGGGCGTGTCGACGCCGGCGGCGATCGGCTCCTCGCCTTTCAGCATCGTCAGGTCGTGAATCCCGATGGCGCCCTTCTCGCGGGCCCGCCCCATCGTCGCGTGGAGCTTCTCTTGGAGCTGGATCAACGACTCCAGTGCGGCGTCGTCGAGATCGACCCCGCGGACGACCGCGCCGGTGACGTACGGTCGGTCGTCGGGGACGGTGTCGTCGACCTCGATCACCCAGTCGGCGGTGTTCGTCTCCGGGACGTACACCCCGCGGGCGTCGCCATACTGGTAGCGCAACGACCGCGCGACCCCCTCGACGGAGAGCCGGTCGAGTCTGTCCGGCGCGAACTCGAACTGGAGATCACCGTCCTCCGTCTCGCCCTCGTACTCCAAGCCGAGCGTGAACAGGTCCTCGCGGAACTCCTCGTCACTCTTGTCGTGACCGGTCAGTGCGCGCAGTTCGTCCGTGTCGATGTCGACAACTGGCATCAGTCGATCACCTCGTGTGTCTCCGTGTACATCAGTACGGCACCTCCGCCTCTCGCAGGAACTCCAGGTCCGCGAGCGTCCCGTGGAGGTCGCGGATGTCTTCTGCGCCGGTGGCGAGCATCGCCAGCCGTTCTAAGGCGAGCCCCCACGCCATCACGTCGCCCTCGACGCCCAACGGCGCGAGCACCTCCTCGCGGAAGATGCCGGAGTTGCCGATCTCGATCAGCTCCCCCGTCTCCGGGTGTTCGCCGAACAGTTCGAACGACGGCTCCGTGTACGGGTTGTAGTGGGGTTTGAACTCGATGTCCGTGATCCCGAACTGCCGGTAGAACTCCTCGAAGGTGCCCATCAGGTCCCGCACCGAAAGCTCCTCGGCCCACACCCACCCCTCGATCTGGAAGAACTCCAACAGGTGGGTCGCGTCGAGCGTGTCGTTGCGGTACGCCTTCTCGACGGAAAAGTACCGTTCCGGCGGCTCCAGGTCGGCGTCGGCGAACCCCGAGAGGTGTCGCATCGACAGCGAGGTCGTGTGGCCGCGTAAGGCAACCTCGCTGGCGAACGACTCACTCCACGGGGAGTGGTAGCCGTCGCCGTCCTCGCCGACCCCGTCGCGGTGGGCCGACTCCACCCGTTCGACCAACTCGGCGGGCATGTTATCGGCCGGCCCCACGTCCAACGCGAACCGGTCCCAGTGGGTCCGGGCCGGATGGTCCTGGGGCATGAACAGACAGTCGTTGATCCAGAAGTCCGCGTCCGCGTGTGGCCCCTGCATCTCCTGGAACCCCATCCCGACGAGCACGTTCTTCACGCGGTCGGCGTACGCCCGCAGGACGTGCCGGCGGCCGCCGCCGGCCTCCGGGGCGTCTGCCTCGACATCGTAGTCGGTGAACTCCGCGTCTGCCCACTCGCCGGAGGTGAGCAGTTCGGGTGTGAGCCGATCCACCGTCTCGGCCGCCTCGACGCCCGCCATCAGCGCGTCGACGCCGTCGTCGGTGAGTGTGACGGCCCGTTCCGTCCGCTCGCTGCGGGCGACGAGTCCCCGCGAGTCGAGTCGGTCGAGCACGTCGGCGTCGAACGCCTCCGCGGGACGTGTGCCGTCGGCCTCGTCGTCGGCGGCTGTCTCCGCCGCGGAGTCGCCGTCCGTCTCGGTGTCGTCGCCTGTCTCGTCGTCGGCTTCGTCGTCGCCACCGGACGCTGCGTCCGCGAGCTCCTCCAGCGCGGCCGCCTCCGCGTCCGCGTCTGGGTCTGCGTCCGCGTCGGCGGTGATCTCGCCGGCTTCGACGGTGCCGTACCCCTTCCGAGCGTAGTTGGCCAAGGCGATGTCCACCTCGTCGCCTTCGAGCCCGGACGCGCCGATCACCTGCCCCATCTGGACGGGGTCGTCGCCCGCGCCGGCCTCGTGTGCGGTGCGGTACAGTCGGACCTCGGGGAGACCGTCGGCGACGTACGTGCGCCCCTCGTCGGTGAGCGTCACCGTCTCGCTGGTCGTCTCCGAGAGGGTGACGAGGTCGTCCGCCTCGAGTTCGAACGCGGCCTGTGTCACCGTCTCCGGTTTCTCGCCGAGTTCCGCGGCGAGGTCGTCGATACTCCGTGTCTCGGTCGCACTCGCTGCCTCCAGCAGCGCGACCTGTGTCTGTGGTCGTCGCATTCGGTTGGATCGTGTTGTGTGTCGTCGTCAGTTAGCGGTTCCGGGACCGACTCGTCGCCGCGGACCGGTCTCGGCCCCGTCGATCACTCCTCTGCTCGGTGTCGGCGTCGGCAGTGTCGCGACACCGGGGCCGCGTCGAGCGGTTTCGCGCGAGGTGGCGTCTCCGGCACCCCGCGGTCCGCCGCTCTCAGACGCGGCCGAAGAAGAACCCGAACTCGCCGCTGGCTGCCGGGCGTGCGGTGCGGTCGGTGGCGAGTTCGGACGCCATGTGCGGTGGTGACGCGGGCCGAGACTAAAAGCTGTCGTGGCCCGAGACACGGTCGGAACGCCGAGCTCTTGGGGGCGTGTAGTCGGTACTGCCCGAGTGTCTAATCGTCCCACGGAGTGACGACGCTGAATGAATGCACTACATATTACGGGATAAATAGCTAGGAAGATTGTAGTTCGAATGCAAACGCAACCCGTGTGGGTCGTCACAATGACCGACGAAGACAAGCCAAGTTCGATCCACTCGCGTAAACTCGGTCGATTCACACGCCGTCGGCTCCTCCGTGTGTTGTCGGCGGCCGGAATCTCGTCCGCAGCAGCGGGGGCTCTGAGCGTCGACCACGTTCGAGGTGCGGCGTCCGATCAGGTCCCCGTAGCGTACGACGTCGAGGGGAACTCGGAGGGGTACGTCCCGGCAGACTGGTACGACCGCCTCGCGAAGGCCAGAGACGTACGTGACCGGCTCGACGGGGAGTTCCTCCCGGAACCGGCGAGCGACCGTGCCGAGACGGCGACGGAGCGCGTCCGCGACGCCGTCACCGGGGTGTGGCTCGATGCTGGGACCGGCAACAGCGAACCTCACGTTATCGTGAGCCTCGACGAGGAGTCCGAGTCGCTCGGCGATGCACGCGGTGCCGTCTCGGAGCGGATGCGTGGTATCGACATCGAGGTCGAAGTCGCAGAACGCGAGGAGGAGTTGACCGACTGCACTCCGAAACAGAAGGGAGACACGTCCCAGATGCCCGGTGGACTCTCTGTCGACTTCTCGTCCGAGGAGAGTTCCGCACGGGGGACACTCACCTCCCGGATGTACGACGAGAACGACTACGTCTACCGACTCGCGACCGCCGCCCACGTCCCCGAGGCGGCGACGAACGGTAACGACTGTGGAACGCAACTCGAAGGGATGGAGGCCCGACACAACGGAACGAAGATCGGCGAGGTCCACTTCGTCGACCACGAGAACGACATCGCGGTGATCGAGGCGACGAACACGACACCGCTCGACGAAGTCTGGGACCCACGTGACTTCTCCGACAAGTACACGGTCAAGTCGACGATGAGCAAAGACTGCGTCGACACGTTCATGAAAGACGACAAGAAGGTCAAGAAGTACGGGGTCGGTCGCTGCTTCGGGACCGGGAAGATCACGGCTCGTGGCAAGAAAGAACGAGCGTACGTCAACGAGTCGTGTACCACGTACTGGCGCGACTGTGTTCGTTGGGGAACGTTCAACAGCATCGGTCCGGGCGACAGCGGTTCCATCGCGTTCGGTCCGGATCCCGGCGGTTCCGACTACCTCGCGTCGAACATCAACTCGTGGCGCTGGTTCGACTACTCGGCCGGACCGGCCGGGTACGCCATCGACAACACCCACGGGTACTACTGGGGTTAACGGAGTCTCGTAGCCACGGAGTGTGACGGGCGGGCGACCGGTCGCCTACGCCAGGCGATACCGCCGCGTCCGCCACTCTAGTTCGCCGACGAGACCGGCGATGCCCACGACAGCGGGCCACGCCAGCACGTACCAGCCGAACGGTGTCGGACCGACGGGCGTCAGTCCACGCCGAGCGGTCGTCCACGTCCCGACCGCCGCGAGGACGAACGCGAGGCCGACGAGGAGCACGGGTGTCGCAGTGGTGCGCCAGCGAGCCAGCGCCGCCGGAACCGCACCGGCGAGTACCATCCCGAGCATCGCGTACGTCGCGTAGATCGGCTCCGTCCCGAACGCCACCAGGAGGTTCTCGAAGCCGAACCGTGTCCACAACCACACCGAAGCCACTGCGTGGAGCGCGCCGCCGACGGCGGCAGCCTGCACGCGGGGAGACTGTCTCAGCGGGGGCATCAAGCTAGCGATTGACGTTCTGGCTTGTATGCTTTTTTGCCAGTCTCGAGAGATACAAACCCAGCCGTTCGCGTGGGCACCGACTCCGGATCCCGCCGTCCTCACCACACCGCGAGCCACTCCTCACTCCGCGAACGCCCGCACAGACTCGAACGTCCCCTCGCGGATCGCCTGCGCGACCGCCCGGTCGTCGACATCGGGCGTCTCGTTGGGGTACTTCCGGCGGAAGTAACCGATCAGGTTCTCCACATCGCGGTCCAGCAGTTCGCCGGCGTTCTCGTGGTCCGTGTCGACAGACTGGGGCCAGTCGAAGACGACGACCCCGCTTTCGCCGACAGCGACGTTGTACTCCGAGAGGTCGGCGTGGACGTAGCCGATCCGGTAGGCGGTCGCGGCCTCCCGGAGAATCAGGTCCAACACCCCGACGACCTGTTGGGACTCCAGCTTGGCGTCCGCCAGCTCCGGGCCGGGGAGCTTCTCCATCACGATCGCGTGGCGGTTGTAGTCGACCGGTCGGGGGACAGACACGTCCGGGTACAGGTCCTCCAGCGTCTCGTGTTCCCGTTCTGCGGCCTTCCGGGCGGTGTAGAGCCAGGAGACGTGGTCGCGGTCGGCGGTGTAGTCGCGGGCCTCCATCACCTCCCGGAAGTTGGTGTACCCCTCGCGGTGGAACTTCAGGGCGAACTCCCGGTAGGACGACACCTCGTACACGTCCGACTCCTTGCCAACGCCCAAGGGTGCGCCCACGCCCGCGACCGTGTCGCGTTCCGCGAACGTGTGGAGCGCGAGCGCGTCGTACCCTTCGAAGGCGAGCCGGTAGCCGTCGTACTGGATCGTCTTCCCCTCGACGAGATCGCGGTCGGCACACCGGTCGAGCCGGTAGGCCGTCTCTTCTTCGGTCAGATCGGTGAACTCCGGCAGCTTCTCCAGATCGACCCACTCCGAGAAGCGCATCCCCTGTTCGAGCCCGGAGAGCAGATAGAAGTCCTCCGGCTCCAGGTCGGCGACGACCCCGGCGACGTTCTCGACCATACACCGACTGGCGGGGCGAGCCGGAAAAGCGTCGCGTCGCCCGGTTGGTCCTCGACCGGACCGGTGTAAACAAGTCAGTACGGGGTGAAGAGGGAGACGAGATGGTGTGGACACCGACCGTGTACAGTGTGCTCGCCCTCGCCGCGGCCGCCGGCTCCGTCGCGCTGGCGGTGACGGCCGCCGACCGCGACGAGTCGTACGCACGGTCGTTCCGGTGGCTGATTCTCGCGATGGCCGGCTGGACCGGGCTGTACGGCGTCCAGTTGGGGTTCACGCCCCCGGCGTTCCAGCTCGCGGCGTTTCATGCAGTGACCATCGCAGGCGGGGTCGTCCCGACGCTGTGGCTGGTGTTCGCGGCGACGTACGCCGGGGTCGGCGACCGACTCCGTGCCGTCCGGCCGTTGTTGATCGCCGAACCGGTCGTCTTCGCCGTGGCCGTTCTCACGAACGCCTGGCACGGACTCTTCTGGTCGGTCGAGTCGTTCACCTCGGCCGGCCCGGTGGGGCGGGTGCTCGTCGACTTCGGAACGGTTCACTACCTCCACATGGCGTACAGCTACGTCCTCGTCGTTGTCGGTGTCGCCGTGCTCGTCCGGGTGGCTGTCATCGGGCCGACGGTCTCGACCCGACAGTCGGTGTTGTTGCTCGCCGGCGCGATGCCGCCGTTTCTCGTCAACGTGGCCGAGTTCACCGTCGGCGTTCCCGCGCCGGTGGGGACAACACCGTTCGCGTTCGCCGTGACCGGCGGGGTGTGGGGGTTGGCGTTGTTCCGGTTCGACCTGCTCGACCGGACGGCACCGGCCCGCCAGCGGGCGCTCGGGAACGTCGGCACCGGGTTGGCCGTCACCGACGAGGACGGACGGGTCGTCGAGATCGACGAGCTCGCTCGGGCGGTGTTCGACGGGTCGCCAGCGGAAGGGGACACGCTCCGGCCGGCGGTGCCGGACGGCGCCGAGGTGACACGGCTCGACGGGAACCACCGGACGGCGGTGATCGGCGACCGGCGGCGGGTGTTCGACACCAGCGTCGAGGCGGTGTCGGACCACCGCGGCCAGACGACGGGGTACGCGGTCGTCGTCCACGACGTGACAGCGCGACACGCCTACGAGAAACGGTTGGAGGTCGCAAACAGGGTGTTGCGACACAACCTCTCGAACGAACTGAACGTCGTGTTGGGCCACGCCAACCACGTCGCCGACGCGACGAGTGACCCGGAGCTGGCGACCGCCGCCGAGGAGATTCGGACGGCAGCGGTCGGACTCCAGGAGACGAGTGAGAAGGCCCGCGAACTGGTCGGGTCCAAGCGCCACCACGGAGAGCCGGAGCCGGTTGCGGTCGCGGAGCCGACCAGACACGTCGCCACAGAGTTCGGCTCGGCGGCCGACATCAGACTCTCCGTCGTCGACGCGACGGCCGTCGTCGGCAGTCGTCGGGCGTACACCACCGCCGTCGAGAACGTCGTCGAGAACGCGGTTGAACACCACGACGGCGAGCCGACAGTGTGGATCGAGATCGAAGAGACGGACGGCGAGGTGGTCGTCACCGTCGCCGACGACGGGCCCGGGATTCCGGAGACAGACCGGACGGCGGTCGAACGCGGCTCCGAGACGCCGTTGGAACACACGAGTGGGCTGGGGCTGTGGATCGCACACTGGACCGCCACCGCCGTCGGCGGCGAACTCACACTCGCCGACCGGGAGCCACGCGGCACTCGGGTGGAACTGCGGCTGCCGGCGACGGAGTCGTGAGCCGCACCGACAGGCCGGCGACTCTCACCGACAGGGTGAATCTGATAGCGACCGGATCGGCCCGCGTGATCCGATCAGGCGGGCGAAAGACGGACGACCGACACCAGCGGAGGGAGTCGTGAGAACGGCACGACTGTTCGAGACACTCCTGTGTGTCACGCTGTTGTGGCTCGTCAGCACCGTCTTCATGCCGGGAGATCCCGGCTCCGGTCTGTCGCGTGCCGCGGCCGTCGCCGTCGGAGCACTCGGAGTGTCCGCTCTCAGACGGGGCCGTGTCGACGCCCTGAACCTCACAACGAGTGTCGTGTTCGTCGCGTTGTTCTGTCTCGCTGTCGGGAGCGGGGTCGTGGAACAGGTGGCCGCGGTCGACGTGAGTGCGTCTCTCGGAACGCTGCCGACGGCGGTCGGGTTCGTCCTGTTCCTCGGCGGGATCTACGTGTGGTCGACTCGGCGGATCGGTTACGACGAGGAGCGGACCGGGCCGGACGCGGCCCGTAGTTGACTTGTGTGACGGCGTCCGATCCTGCAGCGTGACCGACACAGCCGCCGGGCAGACGGACGCCGGACCGCTCGCAGACCGTGAGTGGCGACTGATCACCGAGGAGGCACGCGGCGGCCCCGCGCAGATGGCGTTTGACGAGGTCGCCGCCGAGACCGCGGCCGCAGGCGGGCCGCGCACGGTCAGGCTCTACCGGTGGGCGCCGTCGTGTCTCTCCTTGGGGCGCCACCAGGCGCCAGAGACCGTCGACTGGGACGCCTGCCGGGCGGCCGGCGTCGACGTGACCAGACGACCGACCGGCGGGGGCGGGATCTACCACGACTCCTACGGCGACATCTCCTACTCCGTGATCGCGCCCGCCGACGAACTCCCGGGTGATCTGATGGAGTCGTACCACCTGTTGTGTGCGCCGGTGGTGGCGGCACTGCGGGCGCTCGGCGCGGACGCCAACTACGTCGCGGACGAACGGCCGTCGATCCACCAGCCCGCCTGTTATCTCCGCGGACTGAACCCCGCACACGACGTGGTGAGTGACGGCGGCAACGGAGGGAAGCTGGCCGGCAACGCCCAACACCGCCAACGCGAGGCGGTGGTCCAACACGGCTCGATCTCCTTCGCGGTCGACGCCGAGACACACCTCGACTGTTTCGCCGCCCCGGAGACAACGCCCGAGACGTTCCGTGACCGCGTCACTGGACTCGCCGAGCTGACCGACGCCGACCGTGAGACAGCCGTCGAGACCCTGCAGGAGACGCTCGCCGGTTGGGCCGGCGACGCGTCCGAAGGCGACTGGACGGACGCAGAACTCGACCGGGCCGCCGAGTTGGTCGAGGCGAAGTACGCACACGACGACTGGGTGCGGGCAGACCCGCGAGAGCTACGCGAGTGACGACTCGGGAGAGCCCCCGAGCCCGCTCGACGAGATCACCCAGTTCGGGCTCGACGAGAGCGTGTCGTTCCGGGGCAGTGACGGCACACAGGTCGTCGTGTTCCACCAGTCGCCAGACACTGTCCCTGCGAGTAACGAGACGAACAGTTACTTGACAGGTCGGTTCCGTTGTCGAGACACACGAGCAACAGTATGAAACGACGCGCTCAGTTCGCACTGATCGGTATCTGTCTCGTCACGCTCGTCGTGATGATCGGTGCGCGCTCACTCGGCGAGACTGGTGCATACTGGGAACTGCGACTGGCGGTGACCGTCGGATCACTCGTCTTGTTGTCCGTCGATTATCTCTGGCAACGCTGAATCGGGAACGAGTGATCCGGTGATGTGGTCAGTGGTACGACAGACGGGCGCCCACGACGACTGGGTCCAGGCAGGCCCGAATGAGCCGGATCGGTGAGCGCTACTCTACACTGAGTTCCCCGCCACCCTTGCCGTCCTCGGGCCACTCCAGTTCGAACTCGATACTCAGCTCCGTCGGCCCGCCTTCCGGTCCCTCGCGTTCGACGGCGACCTCGAAGGTTGGTCGCGCCGGGGGTGAGACGGTCACGCTGTCGTCGCCGGCCTGCAGTGTGATCGGCTCGCCGTCGTCGAGGTTGTCCGCGACGGTTCGGAGCAGGCTCGCCACGTCCGCACGCGACCGGTCGGCCTCTGTCTCGAACAGGAGTTCTTCTGGCATACGCCCGGGTACGTGGCCAACAGTCATGAACTGATCGCACAGACCGGTCCCGGATCGCCGTCGACACCCCACAGTCGACACCGACGCGGCTTTGAGCCGGCCGTCCCAACCGGACACATGGCAGTCAACGTCGGCGCACACACGTCGATTGCGGGCGGCGCGGACAACGCGGTTGACGAACAGGTCGAGATCGACGGCAGCTGCGGGCAGATCTTCAGCCACAGCCCGCAGGTGTGGCAGGACCCCAACATCGGCGACGACGAGGCCGAGCGGTTCCGGACGGCCAGCGCGAACAACGAGATCGGGCCGTGGGTGATCCACTCGTCGTATCTGGTCAACCTCTGCACGCCGAAAGACGACCTCCGAGCAAAGAGCATCGACTCGATGCAGAAGGAGGTCGACGCCGCCGCCAAGCTGGGTGTCGACTACGTCAACGTCCACCTCGGTGCCCACACCGGCGCCGGCGTCGATCAGGGGTTGACGAACGCCGCGAGCGCGCTCGACGAACTGGACGTGCCCGAGGGGGTGACGGTACTCGTCGAGTCCGACGCCGGCTCGGGAACGAAGCTGGGCGGCCAGTTCGACCACCTCGCGACCGTCCGCGAACGGACGAGCCTCGACATCGGGTTCTGTCTCGACACTGCCCACACGTTCGCCGCCGGCTACGATCTCTCGACAGCCGCCGGCGTCGATGAGACTGTCGCCGCGTTCGACGACGTGGTCGGGTTAGAACACTTAGCGTGTCTCCATCTTAACGACTCGAAACACGACTGCGGGACGAACAAGGACGAACACGCCCACATCGGCGAGGGATTGATCGGCGAAGCCGGGATGGAACGGATACTCAACCATCCCGACCTGCGCGAACTGCCGTTCGTGTTAGAGACACCCACCGAGGACGGCAAGAGCTTCTCATGGAACGTGGAACGGGTCCGAGAACTGCGGGCGTGACTCCTCCCGGACACTCTCGGTACGCAGCTACACAGTAGTTCGTTCGGCAGACGGGGACTGTGTCCCCGCTCACTGAGCGTCGATTCAGAATATGCAGGAGGGGTACGGACCGTACTTTGTCGGGGAGACGACGGTCTCCTGTTCTGTGTCGTCCGTGTCGAACGAGTCGTCGAACCCTGTCTTCAGTTCCTCACTCCCATACGTCGTTCCAGCAGTAGTGTCAGCATCTGATATCACAGTCGTACGGCTTTTATTTAATAAAATTTTAAACTCATATAAACCTTACTGACATGTCAGTGCGTCGTACCGGAGCGTAGCCGCTCGCGTCTCACTCGTCGCCGACTCGCAGACGGGGCGGGGAGTCTCACTCCCACGACCCGGCCGGCGGTCAGAAGCAGTCGAAGTAGGCGCCGCAGAACTCCGTCTCCGGACAGATCGGCTCGTAGTCTATGTCTCTGTCGAACTTGTCATCGAACACCGTTTTCGTTGTCTCCGTACCGTACGCCGTTCCGGGCGCTGTGTTGCTTGCCGACATCACGCAGAGAGATGTGGAACAGCTACTTATATTTTTTGATTATACGTTGTCACCTGAACACACCGTCGGAAGTAGAAACCATCTCGGCGACCGAACTGAAGTCACATCTGTCGTCCGTCTCGGACACTCTTTTTCCGAGGCTCCGTCGATGCGGTGTCGGGAATTGCCGACCGTTCGGCACGGTTAGGACCGTCGCAGCGTTCGGCGACAGGCCGACGACGGACTGTGGGGTTCCACCGCAGACACGAACAGAGACGAACACGTCGACAGAGGGATACTGAGGGAAGCGAGGCCCAACTGAGCCGTCACTGCCTCGAGATTGCGTGAACTGTTGTTCGTGGCAGGACACCTAGCGGAAAACGGAACCTCATCGGGTGAAGCGGACAACAGGTCCAGAAGTTGCGGACTGCGACGGTATCACCCACTCCGACCCGACCTGCACTGCACAGAGACGGTCTCCCCGTTCAACACCACCAGGTGCAGAGGAACGTCTTCGGGTACGCCTCAAACTCACCGACCCCGTCGTCCGTCTCAAACGCCTTGTCAAAGGCCGTCGCCGTCTTTTCGTTCCCGTACGTAGTCCCTGGTGTCATACAATCGACTGACATACATTGCTTTCTCTTCTACTTTCTTATTATTCTTTTGCCAATTTTCAAACTACTTCCAATAGAAACGTGACGACGAACACCGTGTCGAGTCGCTCGGGGTGTCAGGGTTTCCACTGTAGTCGGAACCCACACCGTCAGTTGAGGAGTCGGAGATATCACGGGCAGTCAGATAAAAAAAAGGAACACGCTTCAACGGTGACCGTCCGCGCTCAGGTCGGCCGTGGGACCGGCGGAGCGAGTCATCACTTTCACACGAACGACAGTTCAGTTTGAGTACGTCAACCGGGGACGACAGGCAGTTTCGATCCGTCAGTTACCGTGTTGTGTAGCAGTCTCAAGCAGTACACCGGCGAGAGCTGTGTTCGCCGGTTCAGAAACAGGGAGAGACCGTTTGACCTCCTCCCACCCCGTCGGGTGGGATTCCCACGGCACGGCACCGCTTGG
>ERZ1034569.6-NODE-6-length-76523-cov-15.402051_pt1 | contig 76523 bp, 93 predicted proteins | sample MGYA00520706_ERZ1034569 | MGnify/ENA primary metagenome ERZ1034569 (study PRJEB33760, sample SAMEA4777722) | hypersaline lake metagenome | biome: hypersaline environment; feature: brines | place: Spain | collected 2014-08 | depth 0 m ...
CTAAATATAGACAGTTGTTTATAATAAAACACTATTTCAAATACGAATTCATACTTAGAAACGCTAAAATACATCATTTCACTCCACGAATCTCTAGATGAAACGAAGGGGTAGGGGTTGCTTCCCCGTGAACAATCATAGCCGCTAAACACACATTTTAATACTCCCTTCCTTTCACGTGGAAACGATGCCTGGAGACGACTTAGACCAATATTTTGAAAGCTACATCGAAGAAGATTCAATCTTCCAAGACAAACAATACGTCCAATCCAACTACGTCCCCGGAGACATCGATCACCGCGACGACCAAATGGACACCATAGCACAAATACTCGCGCCCGCACTACGAGAACAACGACCAAGCAACCTCTTCGTCTACGGGAAAACCGGTACCGGTAAAACCATGACGTGTCGATACATCGCAGGCCAAATGCGAGACGTCGCGGAAAAACAAGATATCCCTCTCAAAATACTATACTTGAACTGCAAGCTCAAAAAAATAGCTGACACTGAATACCGCCTCATCGCAGAACTTGCCAGGATGTTCGGTGAAGATGTCCCGTCGACCGGGCTACCAACCGACGAAGTGTACAACAAATTCTTTGACGCCTTGGAAAATGAAGACAAGGTCGTCATAGCCATCCTGGACGAAATCGACCAACTTGTCCGCAAAGCAGGCGATGAAATAATATACAACTTGACACGGATTAACTCAGAGCTCGATGAAGCCAAACTAAGCATCATCGGCATTAGCAACGACTTGATGTTCGCTAACAACCTTGACCCACGTGTCAAAAGCAGCCTGAGCGAAGAAGAAATCGTCTTCCCTCCATACAACGCCATTGAAATACAACAAATCCTGCGGGACAGAGCACAAGACGCCTTCGCAGAGAACGTACTAGATGAAGGGGTCATACCGAAATGCGCAGCGTACGCAGCGCGGGAGCACGGCGATGCACGGCGAGCACTGGAACTCCTCCGCGTGGCGGGTGAACTAGCCGAACGAGGCAATCAGACCAAGGTCTCCGTAGATAACATCGACCAAGCCGAACACAAGATCGAACGAGACCGCCTCATCGACATGGTGAAAACCCAGCCCACCCAGTTCCAAGCAACCCTGTACCCAATCCTTGAAATGAGTCAAAAAGACGAAACACCGCTCAACACCGGAGAGATATACGAATTGTACAAGCAACTCTGCGACAAAGCAGGTCTACGACCACTCACACAACGCCGAATCAGCGACATCATCGGCGAACTCGACATGTTCGGCATCATCAACGCGAACGTCATCAGCAAAGGACGATTCGGTCGCACCAGAGAAATCGAAGTCAGTCTTACCTCAAAGATCGAAGACCAGATCGTCAGCATCCTCAAAACGGAGTTGGACATAGCTAGCTGATGGACCAAGACACAATTGATTACTTCCTCGGCCACGACGTCCTCGTCAGCCCAGACGTCGAAGACGAACCTATAACGAAGGATGAAGCAACGAAGATACTCGACATATTCAACGACGAACTCGACGTACTCAACCAAGAAGTCCTCGACCTCTACGAACAACGCGTCAAAGACGAAAGCTCGATCAAAGTCCTCAAAAGCCATGAAGAAAAAGGACGAAGCCGGAGCTTCCAAGACTTTGTTAAAACATATAACCAGCGATACGAAAACCTCCGCGACCTCCTTGAAAACAGGAACCAACTTAACACGTTGAGCAGTATCAAACGCGTGAAAAACAAAGAGCGCGGCAGCGAGATCGGCGTCATTGCCATGATACGCGACAAACAAAACACAAAGAACGACAACATCATCCTCACACTCGAAGACAAAACAGGGACGTGTAAGGCCCTCATAAAACAAGAAAACGAGCCGGAGCTCTACGAAGAAGCGCGAGACCTCGTCCTCGATGAGACCATCGGACTGAACGGGTCATGGCTGAGCGGCATCATCTACGTCACAGACCTCATATTCCCAGAAGTACCACGCACCAAGCCACTCAAGAAAGGACCTGAAGAAAGCTACGTTGCCTTCCTCGGCGACCCGCACTTTGGCAGTGATGTCTTCCTCAAAGACGAGTTCAAAAAATTCATCAAATGGACGAACGGCGAACTAGGCGGCGAAAAACACCAACACATCGCTGAACACCTCGATTACATCATCTGCCCAGGAGACATCGTCGAAGGCGTCGGCATCTACCCAGGGCAAGAAGACGACCTCGAAATAAAAGACATCAAAGAGCAATACCACGAAGCAGCAACGTGGCTTGACAAAGTACCAAAAGACGTAGAAATGGTGTTCATACCAGGCAATCACGATGTCGGCCGACTCGCCGAACCACAACACACCATTAGCAAAGAATACGCCCCTGACCTGTGGGAGATGGACAACGTCCAACTCACAAGCAACCCTTCCACGGTGCGCATCGGCGAAACAGACGATTTCCCTGGCTTCGACATCCTCCTCTACCACGGCGGCAGCCTCGTCTACTACGCCGACCAAATCCCCAGTGTCAGAGAAGCAGGTGGGCAAACCCGTAGCGACCTCATCATGGAATTCCTCCTCCAACGACGACACCTCGCCCCCACGCATGGCAGCACGCCATACGTCCCAGGCGACGACCAACTCCTCATCGACGACCTCCCAGACTTCTTCGTCACCGGACACATCCACCGAGCCAGAGCCAAGAACTACCGTCACATCACCATGATTAACGCCTCAACATGGGGAGAAACCACGGAGGACCAGATCAAACGAGGCCTCGAACCACAACCAGGCCGCGTCCCCATCGTCAACCTACGAACACGAGAAATGACCATCATCAACTTCCTCAGCAAATCAACAAAGAAAGCAGAGCAAGAACGCGTCGAACGAGCAACAGAAGTATGAAAACGCTCAGCACACCACGGCTCACACTCAGAGAACCAACCGAACAAGACTGGGCGGACATATACGACTACATGCAACACGGTAGCGTCCAAGAATACATGCCGCAAACACCAAAAGACTACACAAAACGAGACGCCAAGAACAAAGTGTCATCACTACAAGCACTCAACGCACAAGATGACGCCAAAGCATGGGTGATCGAACACGATGAAACTAGTAAAGTGATTGGCATCATAGACCAAAAACTCACACTACAACACCGAAAATCAAGACTCGGATACCACATCAGCCCAGACTATCAAAGACAAGGCCTGATGACAGAAGCCCTAGAAGACGTGATCCAACAAGGATTTACTGACAACGTTCACAAATTCACAGCTGAGATAGCAGCACAAAACCACGCATCCAGGGAGTTCATCGAATCACTCGGATTCAAAGACGAAGGCACCCTCCGCGCCGAACTCTTCATCCAAGGATCCTTCCACGACGTCCACCGATACGGCCTCATAGAACAAGAGTGGGATCAATGAACATATACTTCGCAGCTAGCATTAGAGGCGGACGAAACCACGCAGACAAATACGAAGACATCATAGAACACCTCAAAGAAAACCATGACGTGCTCTCAGAACACGTCGGCGATGGAGACCTAGACGCCACAGGAAATAGTGAGGATCCAAACAACATCCACGACGAAGACATAGCATGGATAAACAAAGCTGACATCGTCATAGCTGATGTCACACAGCCAAGTCTCGGCGTCGGCTACGAAGTACGACACGCCATACACAAAAACAAACCCACGCTGTGTATCTATCACAAACAAACCAGTCATTCAATAAGCGCAATGATCCAAGGATCCAAAGCGACGGTAAGACAATACAACGACGTAGACGAAGCAAAACAAGTCGTAGAGGAGTTCTTCAAACAAGTATGAAAGAAGGCATGAGCGACGCCATGGCGGCGTACTTCAAAAACATCAAAAGACGAAGCAACGAAGCACACGAGATAGCAGAAGAAGCGAGAAGCCAAGGCTATGACCCAGAAGACTTCGTCGAAGTCAAACTAGCTGAGAACCTGGCCGAACGCGTCGTCGGCCTCATCAGCAGCGTCGCACCACAGATACAGGACAGCGGTGTTGTCGAACGCATCCAAGACCTTGAAAATGAATACGGAGCGCTCGACTGGCGTGTCTGCCTCTCAATAGCCCTTGACGTAGCAGAACAACGGTTCTGTGAGTTCGAAGACGAAGTCGAAGCAATGGAGACAGGTATCCGGACAGGTCTCGCCTACCTCAGCCTCGGCGTCGTCTCAGCCCCACTCGAAGGCTTCACCGAACTACAAATCAAGGAAACACGAGACGGCGACGACTACTTCTGCCTCCACTACGCAGGCCCTGTACGAGCCGCGGGAGGAACAGCAGCGAGCGTCAGCGTCCTCATCGCCGACTACGTCCGCAAACAAATGGGGTACGCACCATATGACCCGACCGAAAAAGAAATCAAACGGTGCCACGCCGAACTAACCGACTACCACGAATACGTCGCAAACCTACAATACTACCCGTCAAAAGCCGAAAGCGAGTTCATGATGGAACACCTACCAGTCGAGATCAACGGGGACCCATCACAACGATACGAAGTGAGCAATGCCCGCCTCAAGAACATCGACCGCGTCGGCACACCATACCTCCGAAGCGGGTACTGCCTCATCCACAGCAGCTGCCTCCCTCTTAAAGCAGCGAAGATGTGGAAACGACTCAGCGACTGGGGACACGACTTCGACATGGAACAATGGGATTTCCTCGAAGAATTCCTCAACGTCCAAAAACAAGCAAAGAGCGAAAGCGACACCAGCAGTGAAGAAGACCAAGAAGATGACGATGAGGGAGAGGAGACCGACGACCAAAACAGTGAGAAAAAAGACATCACGCCGAACTACACATACATACAAGACCTTGTCGGCGGCCGCCCAGTCCTCGGTCACCCCTTAGAACCAGGCGGGTTCCGACTACGATACGGTCGGAGCAGAGCATCAGGGATGAGCGCGCAATCAGTCCACCCCGCCACGATGGCAGTCACAGACGATTTCCTCGCCATCGGCACACAGCTCAAAACCGAGCGGCCCGGTAAAGCAGCAGCGTACAGTAGCTGCGACACCATCGAAGGACCAACAGTGAAACTCGTCGACGGCGAAGTCATCCAACTTGAATCAGCAGAGCAGGCCAAACGCCACAAGAAAAACATCGACGAAATCCTCTTCCTCGGCGACGTCCTCATCAACTACGGGGACTTCCTCGAACGAGCACAACCCCTTATACCCGCAGGATACACAGAAGAACGATGGGCGCTTGAAATCCAACGATGGCTCGACCAAAACAACTTCAGCGTCGACGACCTCATCGAATCCCTCGCGTTAGACAACTCGTTCAAGGACGCTGTCAACGACCCACTGCGAAACACACCCAGTCAAGACGACGCGCTCACCGTTGCGCAAGACACATCGATCAGCCTCCACCCTGCCTACACGTACTACTTCTCCCTCCTCGACACAGACGAACTCAACGAACTCACAGACTACGTGGAAGCAGGCAAACAAGCAAAAGAAAGCCTTGTACTCCCCCTTCAAGATGAGAAAGCACTCCTCGAAACCATCGGCGTACCACACCGCGTGCTAAAAGACAAATACGTCGTCGTCGACAAACCACACGCGACCACGTTACACACCCTGATAAAAGGGGATAGACACGGAGAACAAACCGTTCTCAACGAACTATCAGCGCGGACGAACATGGACATCCGGGACAAAGCAGGCACGTTTATCGGTTCTCGAATGGGACGACCGGAAAAAGCAAAGATGCGAGAACTCAAAGGCAGCCCTCACGTCCTCTTCCCCGTCGGAGAAGAAGGCGGACGCCTCAGAAGCTTCAACGCCGCGAGAGACAAAGGACAAGTCACATCGAACTTCCAATTATTCAAAGACAGCGAAGGCAACATCACACCGCACAGGATCTCCGAAAAAACAGATGAGCCGGCAGACATCGTCATGCACGAATCAGAACGAGATGATGACGAAAAGCAAAGCTACACATGGACCTCTATCGACATCAACGAAGTCATACGAGACGTACAAGACCAATATGACGTCAGAGCCTTCCCAGACCTTGTTAAAGGCGTTCGCGGCACCTCCAACGAAGAACACGTCGCCGAACACCTCCTCAAAGGCATACTGAGAGCCAAACATGACATATCAGTTAACAAGGACGGCACGATTCGGTATGACTGCAGCGAGCTAGCCCTCACACATTTCAAACCAGGCGAGGTCCACGTCTCAGTCGACAAACTACGAAGCCTCGGCTACGAAACCGATATCAACGGCGACCCGCTTGAAAACCCTGATCAGATATGCGAGCTCAAACCACAAGACGTTGTCCTACCAAGCTGTGACGACGCACCAGAACCAGCATCGGACGTCGTCCTCAAACAAACCTGTGATTTCGTCGACGAACTCCTCGTCACACTGTACGGCCTCGAACCATACTACGAGATAGAAACACGGGAAGACCTCGTCGGCGAGCTCATCATCGGCCTCGCACCACACACGAGTGCAGGGATGGTCGGCCGCATCATCGGCTTCCACGACGGCCAAACATTCTCAGCACACCCATACATGCACGCAGCTATGCGACGAGACTGTGACGGCGACGAAACCTGCTTCGTCCTCCTCCTCGACGCCTTCCTTAACTTCTCACAGAAATACCTCCCGAACAGGAGAGGGAGCACGATGGACGCACCTCTCGTCCTCACAAGCACGATAAAACCAACAGAGGTCGACGACATGATATTCAACGTCGACACACTCTCCGAATACCCACTCGAACTCTACGAAGCAGCAGACAACCACACCTCGCCGACAGAAGTCGACATTGATATAATTGGAGACAAACTTGGCACTCCAGACCAGTTCGAAAACATCGGGTTCACCCACGACACGACAAACATGAACGACGGTGTCACAGTCAGCGCGTACAAAACCCTGCCGAGCATGGATGAAAAAGTAGAGAAACAGATGCGACTTGCCGAAAAAATCCGCGCCGTCCACGAGCCGGACGTCGCTGAGCTCATGATTAACAAGCACTTCCTCAGGGACACCAAGGGTAACCTAGGGAAGTTCAGCGAGCAAGAGTTTCGGTGTGTGAACTGCAACGAAAAATACAGGCGGTCACCACTGTCTGGTAAGTGTGAGGAATGCGGTGGCAAGATAATTTTCACCATCAACGAAGGCGGTATCACGAAGTACATGGACTTAAGCCTCGACCTCGCCTACAAATACGACATCGACTCCTATACGAAGCAAGTCATCGAGCTCGCCCAGGAGCGCATCGATGGTGTTTTCGGCAGAGAAATGGAAGTACAAACCGGCCTTGACGAATTCACATAAATTAACAGCACTAATCCCTGAGACAATGTTTTGTGTCTATCAATGACGGCTGCGAGATAAGATTCCGTGAGTTGATTCATCGTCGATCACACTCGATGACATCTTCACTCCTCCGGATAGTTCCTAATCAGCTGTTATAAACCCAGGAGCTCTATACTACGATATGTACAAAGATGTTAACATTCTCCTCGTCTGCACTGGCAACATATTTCGCAGTGCCTCAGCAGAGTACCTTTTCAAACAATACCTGGATGATATCGGTGAAGAAAGGTTCAATGTTGACAGCGCAGGGATGAAAGGCGACATCGAGAAAACAATGGATGTCAAAACAGAGCAGGAGCTCAGAGAACGAGGTATCGACGCAGCAGACCACGAAAGCACAAAGCTAACGGAAGACCATGTTGACTGGGCTGACACAATCATCAGTATGGCGGATCACCATCAACGAAAACTCTACGAGGAATACAATGCTTACTCCTACTTATACACAGAATTCACTGACGACGAAACAAAAAACGTTGATGATATTGGTGACAAATACCACGACGTTGAACCAAGCAGAGAACAAGTGGAACAACACATAGCAGACACTATAGCATACATCGAGAACACTACGCCGACAGTCATAGAAAACTTGCAATACAGGCACTTCTTATTCAGAGAATTCGCACTCGGCGATCGCGACAGTCACATTAACGGAGCACCATTTAGACCACTCCTCGAAAATGAGGAAGCATTAGCGTTTCTCAGCCTCGACATCCCTGAAACCCTTGATAACCATGCTCTCGTCATACCACGTGAAAAACACCAGTACATCGATGACATACCGATGGATACAAAGCAAGACATGTTCAAACTAGCTGATCAGCTCGGATCAGTCTTTACCGATGAACACGCGGGCTACAACGTCGTTGTGAACAATGGCGGTGCTGCAGGACAACAAATATTTCACACCCACATCCATGTCATCCCTCGCGAACCAGCTGACAACGTTGACATCGAACACTGGCATCACACAACCGTTGGTAGCGACAAACACCAAACCCTCAGGTCTTCCCTCATTGAATCACTGAATGATAATAGCTGAATTCAAGTCTTACCTTTCAAAAATCATTAGAGAGTCTAAGCATGGAGAGTAACTTTTTCCGAACGTCTTATTGTTACTTGATCAGTCTAATTGGCCTAGCAGCAGTGATAAGTCATCCTTGAACGAGTTATGCTCAGACTCTAATTCAGCCGTCATCTCTATAACAGTCTCTGAAGACGTGCCATCTTGCAAACTCTCCAATGTTTCCACCCAGTCAATAATCGTTTCGACATCGTCCACGCACCGTTCAGCCATAAGTGCTACTTCATCAGGGTTTTGTTCAGATCGTCGTCGCTCATCATAGTTGATTTCTTCAGAGAACTCTTCTTCCACTGAGTTATCTGACATGCCATCGACATATTTAGCATCTTGTTGCTGTGCGAGGCGTTGAAACCATTGTTTCATCGACGATGAAATCTCTTCAAATCCTCTCTATCGGCCCGTAACGCTCGTTCCAAATCTTTTATTGAATCAGCGCTTACTACACGTGAGATATAGCTTTCAATGGCTTGAACGTCATCTTCTAATATCCTTTGTCTCGTCATATTAGAATTTCTCAGTGAACCCTTCGACGTGACCACACGCTTCACACTTCATCGTGTAATCAGTGCCGTCGCGATCAAGAACAGTGTCAGCCTTCTCACAGCTCGGACATGTTACGAAGCGATCTTTATAATCACTGATTTTCTCGTTCAACTGATCTGGTCGAAGACGTCGCTCTAACTCAGCTGTCTTCCCATCGATATCTCCTCGAGTCGCTAACTCACGGTTCAAGAACTTAAGAAGATGACTAGGATCGCGACGGAGCACATCAGCTATCTCGCTGAAATTCGTGATAATCGTTCGACCCCCTTCTATGCGACCGGAAACATCTGGTATTTGAAAACGGTCATGAGCTTCCTCTGGCTCCGGGATTTCATCACGAGCGTCGCTTAACATGTCATCATACTCCATACACATAGTAAACAACCCGCCGATGTATATAAACGAACGGTGCTCACCGTCACAGTCACCAGTAAGAGACGAAAACGAAGAACACAAGAATTTATTAACAATCAACTGGCGGAATAAGATTGTGACAAAGCATACCTGCCGACCACACAGTTTTAGCCTGGATTGGAAGACAGGTATGTACGTCATTCGCAATAATCAGTAGTGTGCTGCGAGCGTTCCTCAACAACGGATTGGAGGCTTGCAGCACACAGCTGCACTGTTAGCTTCTGATTCGCTTCGTTCGCAGCCACGACACAAAGGAGTGGAATACATGAATCAATGCGTGGCATGCGACAAACACCGTGAACACTACAAGGACGAACACTTATTTGACGCTATCAGAACTTGGATATGGGAAGACGCCCCTTACCTACTCGTCACATTCCCTGCCATGAAATACACGGCCAAGCGACAAAGCACAGGGGAAACCATGCTTTGCCGATCATGTCTCATCGACCACGTACGAGAATGGTTACACGACGCAGACGCACCTGTCGGCGTCAAACAACAGTTCAACACGTATTTCGGATACGAGCCCATGAGACGACCCGCACCGAAGCAACGACGACAAACAGAGCATAAACAAATTATGTAGAACACAAACCCCTTAAAAACAAAGTCTTTATAAAGGCCGAGTTATATTTTAAAAGGTAATTATCCTTGTGATAAGGAGGAATAACCATGGTCTTCAACCACCAATTCGATCAAAAAGCGGTCAAATACAGAGAAGGCGACGACTTCAACCCTCATGATAATATCACGGTTGTCAACATCGTTGTCAGTAGCAGCCTCGGAAAAGACATCCCTCTTGAAAGGATGGCAGCTACACTGCCTAACACGGAATATAACCCGGAGCAGTTCCCAGGCCTCGTTATCAAGTTCCGCGAACCAGGCACATCGGCCCTCATATTCAGCTCTGGCAACATCGTCTGCACAGGGGCCAACACGCTTGACGAAGTGGATGACAGTCTCGATCTCATCGTCGAAGCAGTCGAGAAAATAGATGTTGAAATAGAAATAACGCCTGAATATGAAGTGCAAAACATCGTCGCAAGCGGCAACATCGGCGCAGACCTCAACCTCAACGTCCTCGCCATGCAACTCGACAACACAGAGTACGAGCCAGAACAGTTCCCAGGCCTTGTCTACAAGCTCGACAAAGCACGAGCCACGTTTCTCCTATTCAGCAATGGGAAAATCGTCTGCACTGGTACCAAACACGAAGACATGGTGCACGAATCCGTCGACATGCTCATGGAAAACCTCAAAGCACTCGACGAGTAACTTCACAGACGGGTTTAAAGCCAGTAAAAAGCTCATGACGGCGTAACAGGTTGTCGTGACGAAGCGTCTTATCCACGACTCTATAGACACTGCTCGGTCTGATATAGCCATGATCCATATGCGTTAAACATATCTAACGACGAATTCTTGTAAAGAACGAATTTCTTTTTGTCATTCACACAGATGTACGGGTGGTCTCGCACCAGGCGATAGTTCAGATGTCACGTAAAAAAAGGGTGAACGAAACATTTTGTCGTTTATCGCAACACACTCCTGAATATGTTTGAAGCGATGTGACCGCTGAACGTGTTCACTTGTCTAAAACAAGTAGTGTCGTGGTATCACTTACACCGCTCAATGCTTGCACGTCGTCCTGTAGGACATCATTGAATCGATGTTTGTTTGCAGCGCGAACAAATAATATGATATCGAATGATCCTGTGACTATCACGGCGTTTTCAACTTCATCGATGCTTTCCAAGCTTACCACTAAATCACTTTGCTTTGAGCCCTGTCGTCGCAGCTGTGACAAATCTACAGTCATCACGACGTACGCTGTGAAATCATGGCCGATAGCAGACCAATCAATGTCAACAGTGTATCGCTGGATGATGTTGTTCTCTTCTAGACGTTGTTTGCGTTGATGCACAGTGCTCGCAGGAATACCTGTCAGATCGCTGATGTCTCGCGTCGACGCATCTCCATGGTCATTTAGCACGTTGATGATCTTCTTATCTACCTCATCAATCATAAACAAATGTACAAGAATAAGGAAATATAAGTGTTGTTTTGTACGTATATACAACTATTTGTTCAACAAATATATAACGTTGTTTTACATCACTGTTATCACATGGTTTTGTAGCTCAGTTGGAAGAGCGCCTCGCTGTTAACGAGGAGGTCGGCAGTTCGAGTCTGCCCAAAACCGCTCATGAAAGGATTCTTCGTCTACCATGACGACACACCAAGCATACGAACCCAGGACGGGACACAAGCACTACCACGAGACCCAGAGCTACCAGAACACACGCCGATCAAATACGATGAACAAACAGACACAATACAGCAAACCGGGACGACGCCGCAACGACCAATCCCTGACTTTGACGACGCCAACGCCAAAACTAAAGACAAACACCGATACGCATATCTCAGAACAGCAAAACAACGCAGAATATTCACAGCGCAAAGCAAGATCGTCGAAGCAGCACACGAACACTACGACGACGCCGAACACCTCTTCACACCGTGCATACTTGGCACCGCGAGCGAGTCAGGGAGCGACGTCTTCCCCGTATATTACTACGGCGACCACGCATACCTCCGACAAGACCCGCAACTACACAGACAGCTATGCATCATAGGAGGAGCGACAAAGCTATACGAGATAGGACCGGCGTGGCGAGCGGAACAAAGTCACACGTCGAAACACCTCAGCGAACACCGTGTTATCGCCGTTGAGCACGGACATATCGACGACATGCACGACGTCATTGACGACGCCACCCAACTCCTCCAAACCATAACCAAACAACTCCACGACGACAACCTCATCGAAAAACAAAAGATACCTGACAGCCCACCAACATATACGTTCGAAAAAGCCAAAGACATGTGCGAGGAACACGGAGAAACCATCGAGGACGACCTCACAACCAAAGCCGAACGCATCCTCTACGAACAAACACGTGAGGAAAGCGACATAGTCATCGTCACAGGATTCCCCGACCACACAAAACCATTCTACGTCATGCGAGACGGAGCAACCACGGAGAGCTTCGACATCATATACAAAGGAACCGAGATCAGCAGTGGCGGCCAACGAGAACACCGTCATGACAAACTCGTCGAAACCATTAACGATGCTGGCATGGACGAAGACGGTGTGAAATGGTTCACAGACGCATTCACATACGGCGCACCACGCCACGGCGGGTTCGCCATCGGCATCGAACGACTCACCGCACTCCTCACAGACACCGACACAGTGAAAGACACAACGTACTTCCCACGAGACCCGAAGAAACTCGTCCCATGAACATAGACGACGCAGCCAAACAAAGCAGAATAGCCTTAGAAGACGAAGAACAAGAAAGCTTAGAAGACGAGCTCGACGACGTCATAACCATGCTCGATGAACTCAAAAGGTTCGAAACCGGGCGGCGAAGCAAGACAACAAACACAGCGTTGCGAGACGACAAACCACGAGAACAAGACTTCAAACACACCAGTGACCACACTGACGGAGACACAATACGCTCACCGGATCCATGACCGAAGACAGATACCACGACATACAAGCATCACACCAACCGTTCACGACTATCAAAGAAGAACCAAGTAACGGAACAGGGGTACTCGATGACTACGATATCAGCATCAAAGACAACATCGTCTACGAAGGACTACCGACCACGGCTGGAAGCGAAGTACTCAAAGGATACACATCCTCGTACACAGCGGACGTGGCCCGCTTCCTCGAAGCCGAAGGAGCAAGTATTGTGGGGAAGACAAAGATGGACGCGTTCGGCTTCGGCACCTACGGACTAAACACAGAGAAACCGCCAAAACACCCTGAGAGCGAGGACTTAGTGCCTGGTGGGAGTAGCGCGGGGAGCGCCGTCCTCACTAAGCTCGCACCAGAAAGCCATGTGAGCATCGCCGTCAGCACCGGTGGCAGTATCAGCTGCCCTGCAGCACTCTGTGGTGTTATTGGCTACACTCCGACACGAGGCCATGTCAGCCGACACGGCCTCATACCCTACGCAGACAGCTTCGACAGCATCGGATGCATGGCAAAGACGATCAAAGCTGTTCAGGACGTCGAACCAATCATCACACAAAACACGTCGAAAGACATGACTCACAACGTCGAACACCATGACCACGGAGTTGACGTCGTTGGCATCCCCGAAGAAATCAATGATCTCGCTATCAACGAAACCGTCAAAAAAGCCTTCCGAGCACGCGTAGAGAGAATAAGCGATGCACACGAGGTTCGCCGCGTCTCACTACCCACCACGTATGAACACAGCGTGGCAGCCTACTACACGATAGCCACCAGTGAAGCAAGCACGAACCTCGCTCGATATGACGGCCTACGATACGGGGAGCAACCAGAACCAGTCGGTGACTACGACGACTTCGCCACCAAGCACCGAGGTGAGCGGTTCGGCATGGAAGAAAAACGACGCGTCATCCTGGGCACATACATTCGAACCGTTGGCTACGAAGACCAGTTATACGAACGCGCACAGACGGCTCGTCAACACATAAAAGACGAATTCGAAGCTGCCTTCAGCGATGTCGACGCCATTCTCACCCCGGCGATGCCATTCGCTGAGAAAACCATTAGCGAAGTACACGATGAAGACCTCGCGGAGACGTATGCAGCAGACCTCCTGACCACGCCGCCCATGCTTGCCAACCTCCCCCACGTTACCTTACCAAGCATTCCTGGCGGCCTCCAAGTCATCACACCACAACACACTGACAGAGACCTACTCGGAGCAGCGAAGGAGCTACTGTGAAGATCGGACTCGAAACGCACATACCGCTAGACACGAAGACCAAGCTGTTCAGCGACGAAGCACGTGGCACGCTGTCAGCGTACGCGCAAGGCGAACCAGGGACGCGGCCAGTCCTCCAAGCCAAAGCCATACGATACGCGCTCAAACTCGCCGTCACACTCGACATGGACGTGGCGTCAACGCTGGCCTTCGACCGCAAACAGTACTTCTATCCTGACTTGCCGAAAGGCTACCAGATCACACAGCACCGGCAGCCAATAGCAGAAAACGGTGTGTTCACAACGCCGCACGGAGACACGGACATAAAAGAAATCCACGTCGAAGAAGACCCAAGTCGCCTCAAACACACCGGTGAGGGAACACGCGTTGACGACACACGAAGCGGTGAGCCACTCATCGAACTCGTCACCACGCCCAGCCTCACCAGTATTAACGCCGCCACGACGTTTCTCGATGAACTAGCAACGCATTGCGCATACCTCGGCATCTTCGACGACACAAAAGGGTTCAAGACCGATGTGAACATCAGCATCGAAGCAACACAGCACACCCGCGTCGAAGTGAAAAACGTGACAGGGCGTGACAACGTCAAAGACGCTCTTCGATATGAAGCATGGCGGCAAGAAAGCGCTGTCGAAACCGGCCACGCGGTGCGGAGAGAAACACGGCATTATGACGACGAAAAAAACATGACGACGCCGAGCAGGACTAAAGAAACATATCAAGACTACGCGTACATCCCAGAACCAGACATACTATCTTTGCCGACTGGACACCTCCTCGAGGAAGTGAAAGAAGACCTGCCGAAGCCACGTCAAGACATCATCGACGAACTCGTCAGTGAAGATGTCAGCAAACAAGAAGCTACGAAGATCGCCTCACACAAGGAGAAACGACGATTCTACGGAGCTCTCCGTGACGACCTCGAAGCAGAACTCGCACAAACAGTTATCACTGAGCACCTACCGCACGTTCTCAGAGCGCGAGGAAAACAGTGGGAAGACATCGATATCAAACGACTACGATCCACGGTGAGCGTCATCGACGCCCGCGACCTACCGGAAACCACTGTGAAAGATGTCCTCTGGAACACGTTGTTCGACGACATCGAGCCAGCCACATGGTTGGACGAGCAAAAACGACAGGAGCCAGTCCAAGCAACCGTGTCTCGACTCATCGACGAGAACCCTGGCCGCGTCCGAGCTTTCAAAGAAGGAGATGAAGCCGTGGTCAACGCGTTCATAGGCGACCTCCGAGACGCCCACCCGGGTGAGGACGTGAGCACCCTCATCGAACAAGTAAGACAAGGCCTAGACGAGGCCTAACCCGCCGCGGTGGCGTTCTGCGTGGCGTTCACCCCGAATTCTTGGATGCCTGGTAGCAAGCCATCGATGATAACCGGTAGGAACACGGATAACAACGCCCCGATCCATATCATGATGATGAAGTCAATGGTCGCTGCGTACCAGGAGCCACCGTCGATAGCTTTCATGATGAAGCTACTGGCCACGCTGTGCACGACGATGAGCAGACCGATATAGAAGAACACCATTTGGAAGTCAATCGATTGGGCTTGTGGGATGATCGTCGATGTAAAATCGAACTGTTGTGTGCCCTCTGTGCCTAACGGCTGGTTGAAAATGCCGATGAGTAACTCGGCGACTTTCGCCGTGATGTAGATAACGCTAGACAAACCGATTAACGTGCCGTAAAAACTCCCTCTGAGACCGTTTGCAAGCTGGCTGCGGAGTTTTCGCAGGCTGAGGAGTTCTTGCATGTTCTCGCTGACGATCTCACCGATGCGTTGGCTGTTACCACCCATGTAGACGCTCTCGGAGAATATCTTGCTGAAGTTAGAGATGAGGGTGCTCCCTGATTCTTTGGCGAAGAAATACCACGAGTCCCATCGATCTGAGCCGATGCGCAGACGACGGTACAGGTGTACTGATATGTCGTCTAAGGCTCCGAAGTCGTGGACTTGTGTGCTCTTCAAAGCACTGACGACAGCCCCGTCGCGGACCTCGATGGCGGAACCGAGCACACGCGAGTAAATAGGGAACTCCTTGTCTCGCCGCATAACCTTGTTTTCAAGTTGCAATGCGAGGAAGCCAGGGAATGCGAGCGGGGTGACGCTGATAGCAAGTATGAGAAGGAACGGTAAGGGAGTGGCGAAGTATAAGATGGCTAACAGGACTATACCTGCGGCTGCGGTGACAATGAACGCGTTGAACACACGTTGCATGTCCTTGTTCGCCGGGTCAAAGCGCCGTATCAACCGATCAGTTGGTATGTAGCTCCGCACGGCGAATATCAACCCGATGTCGATGAGTAAGATGAAGCCGATAGCGAAGGGGAGCAACGTGGTTATCTGCACGTTCAAGAGGAGCGGGGCGAGCAAGCTTGTGCCGAGGAGGAAGCTAAACGATATGCTCAGGGCTACAAATGTGTCTTGGAGTAACTCTATGGTTTCGAGGCTTTTCTCATACTCGACGCGGAAATCCTCCATGATGCTTCCTTGTTCTTCTTCGAGGAACACGTTGAGTTCCTCACCGAAGTCAAGGGCTACGGCGAGACGATCCAGAAAGTCTGCGAGTATAGGCGATGGTACTTTGCGGCTCATCTCCCGTGTGGCTTTCGCGTAGCCAAGGTTCCAGTCCTTCGCTAAGTATTGTATGCGGCCGAACACGTCGCTTATGTACCCGAAGTTTTCGTTCTCGCTGATCTTTCGGAAGAGCTTCGTCCGGGGGATGTCGACGGTGCTTATCGTCCCAGCGTAGGTGATAAAGTAGTGCAGGTTGCGTTCGATGCTTTGCTTCATCTGAGTGTACTGAGAGTACGGATAGCCGACGATGAAGCCAACGCCGATGAAGGCGATGACAAGCCCCGTCCACCAAGGGACGGCCATCACCCATGGTATGATGATACTGGTGAGGATGACGGTGACACCGATTGGTAAGAAGTACTCCTTGAACATGTCGTTGAAGGAGTTGTACCCGGCGACCGCTGCCACACGGTTCATCATATCCTGTTTCGACGCCATTAGCTTGGTACCTCAAACGGTAAGGCGTCTACGCCGCCTCGATTGAATCGTTTGAGCATGTCCCAGACCTCGTAGTAGTCGTAGATTTTGTTGTCGATCATGGCCTGGATGATCCGGGCTCGTTTTTTGAGGACGTCGTAGATCTTCCTCGTGTCCGCGTAGCCGAGTTGCTTGGCGATTTTTTCCTCGAGGATGTAGCTGTTATACATGCCTCGGAAGTTGTGCTCGTCTTTCGCCGGGTCCCAAGACAGCACTTCTCGTTGGATGATAGTGTCGTCGGGTTCATAGTATCGTTCGAGCTCTGTCAAGCTCAGGGCTCGACGAAGAGTTTCGCCTTCTTGATGGACGGCTTGCTGGATGAGGACTAAGTTCAGATTGTCAATGAATGTGATGGGGACGTTGATCGGGTCACCGGTCATACGCTGGATCATAGTCGTTGGGTCCCCGGCGTGGAACGTGCTCATGACAGGGTGTCCTGTCTGCATGGCTTGGAAGGCGATGCTGCCTTCTTCACCTCGGATCTCACCGACGATGATGTAATCAGGTCGGCTTCTGAGGGATGCGAGGAGTAACTCTTGGTAGCCAACGTCGCTGTCCTTCCCACTCTCTCGGGTGAGGAGGTGTTGCCAGATATCATGCGGCATGGTCACCTCAGGCGTGTTCTCAACGGTGTAGACCTTGTCATCCGGTGGTATGAAGGCGCTGATAGCGTTCAACGTGGTTGTTTTCCCTGACGCTGTCTCTCCGCACACGAACAAGTTCATCCCGTTTTCAAGGGCGAGCCAGAGATAGCCTGATAGCATCGGGCTCAGCGTACCCCAATCCGTGATCTGTGTGATGCTGAGCGGGGTGTCACTGAACTTCCGCAGTGTGAAACTACTCCCTTCTTTGCTGATATCCCGGCTGTAGATGAAGTTAGCTCGGCTACCGTCAGGCATCATCGCGTCAATTACGGGGTTAGCATCACTAGCGGGGCGTTCAACTCGTTCTGTGACGTCTAAGATGTAGTTGTTGAGTTCGTCGTCATCCTCAAAGCCAACGTTCGTGTACACCATGTCGAAGATCTTGTGCTGGGTCTTGATAGTGCCAACCCCGGTGCAGTGAATGTCTTCAAGCCAAGGATCGTAGAACAATGGCTCAAGCTTGTTGTACCCAACACGGTTTCTGATCAGATAGTATTTTATCTTCTCGTACTGGTCTTGCGTTAATGACACCGTCGTGGTTGCAAAGTCTAACAAGCCAAGCTCTTCCTCGCCGCCGACGGTGACAACTTCGTCGAGTAAGTCGGTGAGAACCCCTCCTATCTCTGTGACCTCGCTCGGCACGGGTTTCTTGTACGCAACGGCGATGAGCTTGTCTAAGACATCGTCGTAGAGCTCTTTGTCTTCCCCTTCGAGTGATGGTTCGATGACATGGTACCTAGTGATGGCTTCATCGTCGATGTAGATGTGGATGAATATCGGGTCACCAACAGGGTATATGAGGTCTGGGTCGTCACCGTAGTCTCCGCCGCGGTCAAGGCTGGGAAAGAAGTCGGGTCTCCGGTCAAGGCTATCAATGTATTCTTGGAAGTGTGGGAACTCCTCGTAAGCCTCATCGAAGTCCTGCGTTTGCTCGATGTCTTCGCTATTACCTGCCATTGGTTAGCTCCCGCTCGCAATTTCGACGACGAGACCGACATTGGGGCGGACGTGGAAGCTGAGCTCCTTGTCTAAGTTGTCTTGCGCGGCGTTGAACCGCTGGATGCTCATACGGTTCACTGTCTGCCCGTAATTCTCGACTTCCTCCATGGTTATGTACACCTCCGCTGCGTTGCTAAGCATCCGCCGTAAATCGTCGTTGAGTGTCTCTGGGTCGATGCAGCAGAGGATCGTGGTGTCTTGCATCTGATGTTGTTTGAAATCGTTGAGTAAGTCAAAGTTATCATCGAAGCCTCGTTCCCTACTAACAAGGAAGTCGGAGAGCGTGTCAAAGATGACGACGTTGCTCTCCATCAACGTGTCTTCTTCAAGGATGTCTTGGACGAGGTCGCCGGCGAGTTCCACTTTGCCCATCGGTGTGAAGATGCTTATGAATTTCAATTCTTGTTGTAGGAAGGCTTGTTTGATGTGATAATTGATGCTCTCCATTTGCTTGAGGAAACCACTGACGGGGAGCTCCGTGCTGATATAGCTCACCGATCTGTTATTGGTTAGTAAACCGTACGTGAACCGTTGCGCGACGATGGACTTACCGAGGCCGTTCGGGGCTTCGATGAGGGCTAGGCTGCCGATAGGGAGACCACCACCTAGTTTTTCGTTGAGTTCATCGGCGTCGAGTTCGATGCTGTACGTGTCTGTCATGTTGAGAAACTCGCTTCTGCTGTGACACCGTTCGGTGCGACGATGCTCACGGTGTGCGTCCCGTTACCAAGGTCTTCGTTAGTGACGACTTCGACGACTTCGTCAGGATCCCATAAGCCGGGGTTCCCCGTGGTTGTGTCGGCTTGAATAGTGATGGTGCGCTCGGTCCGGCTGACGCGGAGGTCGTCGAGGACTAAATCGGTTTTGTCCGGGTCGATCTCCGTTGACCCTGTGTTGGTAGCGGAGATGGTGATCGTGTCGGGCGATGTGGTGTTATCATAGTCCACGGTGGTAATGTCGATATCGGTTTGAATACGGTTTGTGACGCGCTCTTGTTGCGCTATGAGGTTACCAGTAGTGCCTTGGACGTAGTTGTTAACGACGATGAAGAACCCTGCGGCTACGGTGACGATGGAGATGAAGAGAATGATGTGTGAAACGACTGTGCCGAAACCCATACCTCGTGGTTACACGTGATTCACTGAGGATTTAAACGTTGTCCTCTTCGGCGCCGATGGCTTCGTCCAAGGAGTCGTTGAGGTCGTCGAGGAATGAGTCTGTTTCGTCAATGACGTCTTCGTCAAAGCCTTGCTCTCTTAGTTCTTCCTCGGTTTTTTCTCGTCCTTCGCCGAGGACGTCGTTGAGGTAGGCGTCGACCTCTGCCAGTGCGACTTCTTCGTCGTGTTGGTCGATGCTGTCTTGGTCTTCGTTTTCTCTGGTGATGACGTAGACGTATGCTGCTGCGCCGAGTGAGATGAGTAAGGCGAGGAGGGCGAACCATGCGGCGTACGACGTGTTCTCTTCGACTTCGAAGCGAGGGCTCACACTCTGTGTTTGGTTGTTCAACTGGTAGGTGAGCGGCACTGTGGCTCGGTAGCCCTTACTGAGTAGTTCTACCGTGTTCTCATCGACTTGTTGTTCTTGGACAGCTGTGTCTTGATACAATGGGATGTCGGCATGATGATTTGGAGGAATCGTTATTTCGGTTGGGACCCGATAGTACAAGGCATCTTGTTCGAAGGATGAACGGACGGTGATGTTCTCAGGTAGTTGATTCGTCACAGTCAGGGTTTCAACTCCGCTTACGTTGTCACTGGTGACGCTGGCGGTGAACGGAGGGGTCGGGTAATGCGTGGCTTGGAAGGTGGATTGATCTGTGACTGTCCCGTGAGGTGTTTCACATGTAGCCACGGAGTTCACCGTCTGTGTCCCCTCGGAGGCGTTACTGTACGGTATGACGATGTTCGTGTTGTCTTGGAGGTTTTGGTCGACGAAGTCGTAGAACGCTGAGTGCGTGACAGTGCAGTTCATCGGGTCATCGCTCTTACTCACCGATGGCTGTATCGTTCCTTGTGGTGCTTGGTGATAGTAGGATCGATTGTAATCGATGCTCAGACTTGGCTCGATGTCCACGACGACGGGTAGCTCGTAATCCGTTGTTTCACCTCGGAGGTTCACATAGCCCTGTGTGAGACCTGTTTCTTGATCCGTGACCTCGACGTCGACCCCGCTGTCATCGTAGAAAGCTTCGACAACGTTGCCTAACGGGTTCGTGGCTGAGATATCAGGGTTTGAGAGGTTAGGGTTGACGGATGATGAGCCGCCGTCTCGACCGACGCTGAGGAGAGAGGGGTTGAAGGAGCTCACCGGCTGGTCTGGTTTGAACTGTTCGTAGTACAACGTCGCTTCGAGTAAATCACTGGTTTGCTGTGATTGTCCCCAGTCCTTAGCATCGTTGATCCACTCGGTGTTGTCGTTGAAGATCCGAAGGGCTTCTAAGGTGGTGTGTAACCTGTTGGTGTCGCCGAAGCTACCGTCGTTGTTCTGGCGGTACAGTAGCCATTCACGGAGGTTCTCATTATTGGTGGCTTCGTAGAGGTAGAGGTGGGAGAGCACTGATTCCTCGTCTTGTAAGCGTTCTCCTGTGATGCGAGACCGCCGGATGTTGCTCTCAACCCACTCTTGGCCTTCAGATTCGCTTTGGGCGCTTAAGCCATCGACGGTTAGTGCGAGGGCAGTGGTTTTGATGCTACATATACGTTCGTTATCATCAGAAGGCCAGCAACCGCCTGGGAGGAGGTACTGTGCTGTTTCATCGACTTCCTTGTTCGCCACGTACTTTGTGTCGCCGAAGAAATCCGTGACGCGGAGAGTGAAGTCGACGTCGCAGGATATGTTCAGAACGGCGTTTGCTTCATATTCGAACTGCGTTGTGAATGGCCCGGTGTCCGAACTCTCGTCGTATACTTCATCATTGCCTACGGATGCTGTGCAACGAGCTTCATCATTGGTTTCAACCGGGTCTAAAGTATCCGTTGATTGGTTCCCTGTGGCTATGTAGCACTTTGTCTTATTTCCATCTTCAAATGATTCAGTCCTATTTGGGCACTCATCGGTCTGCGCGAAATCAGGGTTGATCCTCAGCGTCCAATTCTCGTTGGTGAACTGGTTTTGCTGTGATTCTATCCAGCGTAGCCCATCAGCGTAGATGCGGTCATCGTCGTCAAACCCGGCGTGATCAAGGTGTTTCAGTATCTTCGTAGTGGTGCTGATCTTGCAGTCTCCGTTCGGCCAGCACTTGTAATCATTGTCTCTGATCTGTTTGAGGGCGCGCTGCTCGCTCTCAAAGGATTCATTGAGTTGTGCCTTTGCACGTAGTCGTTCGGCGATGGAAAGCGAGGTCTGACTTCGACCCTGGTTTTCCACTCGGTCGGAGAGGAGTGACTCGTAGTTCTGTATTTCGATGATGGAGCTATCATAGTCTGATCGGATGGTGGTTTGCTGACACGACGTATCTGATGTGTCGTACGCTGTAATTGAGCAGCTTTCATTCCATGACCGTGTTTCATCGACGGTTATATCAGAGCAGGTTTGGGAGATGTCCTCGCAGTGGACGACGCTGAATGGCTCACCAGTATAAATGTTCGTATCCGATGGTGTGAGCGCTGCTACTCCTGGTAGGAATAATATTGCTATGAGTAAACTCTGTGTTGCCCTCACCGTACACTTCTGATGGTGCTACGGGGTTATAAGCGTTGTGAAGAAAGTGATAGAGAAAAAGAAAAGGGGAAAAGAGGTGGTCTTCCCAGTTATGGGAAGATTGGTTCTCGCTCATTGAGGATGAGCGTTGGGGTTTGTGTTTCGACGCTGCTCTTCAAGCCGACCTTTGGTATGATGTCGAGGTTGAAGCTCTCTGACTCGCCGACGGCTCGTGGTGCGGCGAATTTGATTTTGGCTACGTCGCCTGTGCTGAGGAAGCCATCTTGGAAGTTCGAGCCCTGGATGCTGTAGTTCACGAAGAACTGGTCACCAGTACTGCTGTTCAGACTTCCACCACTGTATAAGTCGCTGAACCCGGTGAGACTGTCATTGTAGTTGTAGTCTTCGGATGCGTTGTCGAGTCCGAGGCTGATGAGTAGGTCGCCGAACCGGATTGGTTCGCTGCCTGCTTTCAGCTTCGTCGTAACAGTCACGTTTTGTAGTTCGCCGGTAGTACCATCCTCGGCGAAGACTTGAAGAACGGTCAGAGACGTCCCAACTTCATCCTTCGTGGCTGTTCCTGTCTCGAGTGCTTTGTTTTGTAGGCTTGTTGTTGTGCTGATGAGAACGCTTGCTGCGATTGCTGCAACGATGATCATCGCTATGAAGATGATCAGCGTCCCCATGCCCATGTTTCCTCTTTTGTTCTCGTTCATACTCATGCCTCCTTATGGGAAGATAGGCTCTCGTTCGTTGAGGATGAGCGTTGGGGTTTGCGTCTCAATGCTGTTTTTGAGTCCAACCTTTGGCACGATGTCGAGGTTGAAGCTCTCTGACTCACCGATTCCTCGTGGTGCGGCGAATTTGATTTTGGCTACGTCGCCTGTGCTGAGGAAGCCATCTTGGAAGTTACTTCCTTCGATACTGTACTCGACGAAGAATCCGTCTGCGTCGTTACTAAGCGCTTGGGAGAAGTTGCTTAGTGATTCGTTGTAGTTGTAGTCTTCGGATGCGTTGTCGAGTCCGAGGCTGATGAGTAGGTCGCCGAACCGGATTGGTTCGCTGCCTGCTTTCAGCTTCGTCGTAACAGTCACGTTTTGTAGTTCGCCGGTAGTACCATCCTCGGCGAAGACTTGAAGAACGGTCAGAGACGTCCCAACTTCATCCTTCGTGGCTGTTCCTGTCTCGAGTGCTTTGTTTTGTAGGCTTGTTGTTGTGCTGATGAGAACGCTTGCTGCGATTGCTGCAACGATGATCATCGCTATGAAGATGATCAGCGTCCCCATGCCCATGTTTCCTTTTTTGTTGTTGTTGTATTCCATTAGTTTCACCTCTTTTCCCGGTATGTTGGGATTCTGTTAGTTACCCATGCTTTTCTCGCCGTCTATATTTAAAGGTTCGTTATCATTGCAAAGTAGGAAAAATCTAATTGGAGCCATGTGGTTGTTTAGAAAGGCTGTGCTCAGTGTTTACATATTTCTCTTTTAGTATACTCTTTTGGCCATCAGTAGGCTGTTCTAGTCTCTTTGCTCAATGTCTGCAACCAGAACTATGAGAACGTTTAAATAGAAATGCTTAGCAATACGGAATACAGGATACGTGTTTAAAAAAAGAGTTGAGGCGGAAATCGTAGAGGGCGTTATAGCGTCGCTGATGGCAATATTTGGAGCCGCAGCCCTGTACATACTGTATAAAGCGCTCGCGATGCCAGACCCGAACCCCTTACTAGTCATCGTCGAACTACTCATACTACTACTCATCGGTATTCTCGCTCTCGTCCTCGTCTGCGTGAAGCTCTGGGAGCAAGGCATGGAATCTCATGAGTACCATGAAGAAACGCACGATAAATTAGAGGAGCAAAATCAATGATTATGCTACCAGATGACCAGAAGAAAGCAATAATGGGGGTCGGCATGCTCCTTTTATTCGTGTCGACCATTCTCGTCAGCGCCGTCGCAGCCGGCGTGCTCATACGAGCAACCGGTCTCATGGAAGAAAGCGCTTTAGGCGTCGCGAACGAAGCTAGAGATCGCCTGATAAGTGGTATTGACGTATTCACATTGTACGGTTACGGAAATACAACTGCCTCTCGACTCGACGGCATCGAAATGTACGTTCGACTAAGGTCTGGTAGCCCGGCTTTACAACTCGAAAACATGGGTTTGAGCTACGTCGCAGGACAAGATAGCTTCGAAGCCGAACTTAACGAAAGCTTAATTGGGGAGGGCTGCACGTTCGGCAACCTCACATCACGAGAAGACTACTGCTACCGAGTGCTAAATGGTAACAACAACACTATTCTGCAGACAGGTGAGCTCCTAGCCGTCAGATATAGCTTAGGAGATGGCGACGCCAGGCTGAAACGACAAGAAGACTTCGAGATCTCACTGCAAGTCAAAGAAACTGGTAGTGTCAACACCGTCACAGCCACTGTACCCGACTTAATCCTCGATAGCAAGATACGGCTACGATGACATGGACAGACTGGTTGACCTTCTGGGACAACGAAGACGATGAAGACGAAACACAGTCAGGGCTTAGTGACGCCACACAAAGAGCAGTACAAACGATTGTTAATAAGATAGACGAGCTCTCATCACGCCTTCAAGACCGTATTTCAGACTCAGAGGAACGCATCGATGAAATAGAAGAATCGCTAAATGACATCGATCAAGACGCTGACTATGAGCCAGATGTCACAGAAGACGACTTCGAGGCACTCAAGAATCGAGTCGACGAATTAGAAGAAACAATAAACGGCTTCACAGAAGTCTACGAAGCTATGAGCTCCCAATACAACCCACTGATAGATCAAGGCCAAAGCCAAAGCAAAGCTCAAAGCTCATCCCAAACTCAGCAGGCACAAGCAAGTTCGCAAGACGAGCTCGACGAATCGTCCAATGACACGTCAACCCACCAAGAAAAACCATCAAATGACGAGTCACAGACGCACATCGCGGAAGCAACGCAGACAGAAACACCGAAGGAACAAGTCAGTCAAAACGTCGACGTCAAGGAAGAAGAACAGGGGAAAACCCCGAATAGAGGATCTGAATCACAAACCAATGAGGAGCGAAACATCACCATCAAGGACTCCTTGACAGATGAAAAAGAAGAATTCACGCTTGGCGAGGAACCAAGCCGATCCCAAGAAGAACGACGCAAACAAGAACTCCAACGCAGCACCGACGACGATTCAGAACCACGAAGTAAGGAAGACAGCGTCGAACCAGTACTCAACGAAGACCGCGTTGACAAAACACAAGAGCCACGTTTCGGCCCAGAGCACGCCTCAAAACACACTGATAATCCCAAACTCGACGCCCCAAAAACCCGAGCACAAGACACCACGGATTCAGTCACCACCGAACAACGCCAACAACCTACACGCACGTCGACACAGGACGACCAAGAAGACCAACCTCAAGCGCAACAAAACCGTCCGCACAGTAACAATGGTAGCGTAGGCGAACGATCAAGCAACAACACCGTCTCAGAAACGACTAATGAAGACGTTCGTAACACGCTAGCCCACGATGCACACGCAGAACACGACGAACCTCATAACACAGCGGCTGAGCAGAACACGCAAGCTCAAGCAGAGCAGCGAACAACAATGCAGAACGACCTCATCCACCAGCTCATCGACAAAAAACGAAAGAACAAAGCACAGCTTACTACCGTTGCCGACGACGAAGAATTCTACGTAGACGGTCACCAACCGCTTACGAACTTACTCGACTTAGCAACAGTGCTCACAGACGATGAAAGCGTCTTCAAACACCACGTGCTGAAAGAGCGCAATTTCGAAGCGTGGATAGAGAACTCGCTTGATAAACCAGGATTAGCAGAAGAACTTCGACACATCCGGAGTAGAGAAGATTACATCACCACGTTACTCGCCGCGGAGTAATGGCTCACCTTACAGCCGACAAACACCATAACATAGCCTTTGAACAAACCACGAAGGGGGTCATAAAACGACGCAGCGGGGAAACAGTCACCGTTCAAGCCACCGTGCGGTCGGACGCCGGACGACTCGAAGTCGAAGCGAGAACAGCAGCACATGATGGAGACATCACGCGCTCTTACCCACTCACCACATCGGATGACGACGACAACCACTACCAAACCACGATAACGTGTCAAGAGACAGGGAAGTTCCCTGTTAGGATACGAGCCAAACGACTCGAGGATGAAGTTTGGACGTGGGCTAATCACCGGTCGAAGCCAGCGTGCACGGTGCACGTCGACCCAGCGTATACGTACGACGCGATCGTTTACAATGCCTTCGTACGGTAATTCGGAGCGCGCCGCGTGGAGGAAGAAGGTAGCATCCGCCAAATAGAGCCAGGCACGTTCGGTGACATCACTGACCACGTGCAACGCCTCGATGACATGGGCGTTGACATCCTCTACCTCAACCCGGTGCATCAAATCGGAGAGTTATACAAGAACTACAACCCACATGACGCCCTCCCAGAGTACTTACAGCCTGGCTGCCCGTACAGTGTGAAAGACTACTGGAGTGTTGACCCTGGGCTCAGCTTCGGATTAGATGATGATGACACAGACGAGCACCCCTTCGATGAATTCCGCGGGCTCGTCGACGCGGCTCACGACCACGGCATACGAGTGTACATGGACTTGGTCTTCAACCACTGCGCTCACGACAGCGTGTTTCAACGCCTCCACCCAGAGTGGTTCCTGTATAAAGAGGACCCGTGGAGCCTTGATGAGCCATACATACACCCTTAAGAGATACACGATGGTAAACCATGGGGGGACCCTGAACATACCATGTTGCCGTATGACCATGAGCACTGGTGGAAAGACACAGCCCAGCTCAACTGGAACAACCTCGAAAACATCCCTAAAGACGCGTTTCACGGCGACGACCCGTATGGGAGAGCACCAAATAATCCTCCGGAGAACCCGACGATCGACGAGATGTACGAGTACTTCAAGAACATCGTGAAGTTCTGGATCAAAGAGTTCGGCGTCGACGGGTTCAGATGCGACGTCGCCTATCGAGTACCAACAGATTTCTGGGAGGAATGCATCGAAGAAGCCCGTCGCACCGCGAAGGAAGCCCACCCAGAGAATGGTAGTGTTGACGGCGACGTGGTCTTCATCGCAGAAGACTACCATGTGAAATGCAAAGAATTACTCGAAGCAGGATTCACAGCGTGCTTCGGGGATTACAGCAACAAGTTAAGCAACACCGCAGATCTCAAAGGTTACCTAGACTACATGTATAACGTCGACGAGGACGTCTTCCCTGATGGCTCGCAATGGTTTATCTTCCCAGAATGCCATGACTTCCACCGCAACCCGACGAAGATAGCAGAGCGGTTCAGAGACGACCATCGCGACGCGGATCTCAACGCAAACAAGTCCAGGTGGACATTGACTGCTACGCTACCCGGGATACCGATGATTTTCAACGGCTTCGAAAAACTCGAGTGGGAGCCAGCAAGCCCGTTCAGCTATTCAAAGATCGACTGGGAGCAGGACAAGGACATCACACAACACATCAAGCGAGTCAACGATATACGGCACGACGAAGAAGCACTGCAACGAGGCACGTACACGTATCTCCCAGTGGACGTCGGCGTGGAACAAACATCGATTTTCAGCTTTGCCCGCCAGTACGAGGAGGAAACGATCATCATCGCCGTTAACTTAGATGTGAATCACGGAGCAGCCGCGACCATACACACTGATAGCGTAGGCCCCATCGACGAATACTCGTTGTGGGAGTTACAAACAGGAGAGGAATACCAGCGGAGTGGAAACAAGCTCTATGTATCGCTACCACCAAGTGAAGCACAAATATTCAAAGTCACCGATTAGAAATAGTCGTCGTTGAACAACCAATAGTTACACACGACGAAAGTAACCGTGCTAAACACAAAGATGACAGCGGCGATGACCACTAAGTAATACGTTTCACCCGTGATTGCCACGAGCTCTCGCACCGTTACTGCTTGCAAGCCAGCCATGCCAAGACTGTAAACGATGAAGACAACGAATCGTAGCACAGGCGAAGATTTTGTCTGAAATGTGACGAGAGCGTGCCGCACAAAGTTGTACACAAGGTTCACCGCCAAGCCAATGAGATACGCGTAGAAGTACTGGTCACGGCCAAAAAGCAATGTCGTCAGAGACCATGTGATGAACAGGTTCAGCGCGACCCCGGTAGCACCGGTTATGAAAAACGAGACGTATCTGTCGAAGAGCACCAACCAGTGTTCACTGAGGCGATCACGGATAAAAGCAGGAAGTAATGATCTGTCAAGCACGATATAACACCATGGTTTCGACCTGTATCAGTCCTCACACAACAAACCTTTTAAACGGTGTGGCCTTCCCTTATGAGTAGTATATGGCAGACGACTTCCTTGTTTCGAACGATCAGTATCTCAACGCCGGCATCCAAATCGGTACGAAGTTCAAAACCGATGACATGTCACCGTTCGTCTACAAGACACGACCAGACGGTCTTAGCGTGCTCAACGTTGAAGACATCGACGAGCGAATCCGGCTCACAGCAAACCTTCTCTCAAATTACGAAGCAGACGACATCCTCATAGCCTGCAGACGAGAAAGCGGGCGAGAAGCAGTACGTCAGTTCTCGGATATCACGGGGGCATCGTACTATGAAGGACGATATCCTCCTGGTGTTCTCACCAACCCAGAGCTTGACGACTTCGTTGAAGCGAAGCTCCTAATGGTCATTGACCCTATCCCTGATAAGAACGCTATCAAGGATGCCAAAATCGTCGGGATACCTATCGTAGGCCTCTGTGACACGAACAACGACGCTACGGACTTAGACCTGGTTCTCCCGTGTAACAACAAGGGCCGTAAGAGCCTCGGGCTAACATTCTACTTACTCGCGAAGCTCTACACGGAGCAACGAGACATGATTCCAAGTGATGACTGGGATTACGAAGTGGACGATTTCATACCAGAAATAACGGTTTAATCGCTTAGGGGCTGATGATGCCCTCATCTACGATTTGGAACTCAGCTGATTTTCCCTCACGCATACTGCGATGTTTTCGCACTGTTGCAGAGCGGATACCTGCGTCGCGTTGTAACTCGATCAAACACTTACTGCCGTACTTTAAGATGTCACCGCCAACAAGGTTCACCGAGTCATCCTCATCAAAATCGTTGTAGACTTGGTTTGTTATCAGAACAGGAATTGTTTTGTCTCTGGCGATACGTATCAAGTTAGCGATTTGCTCGGCGAGCTGCTGATTCGTCTCTTTCACATCGCTGTGTTTCGCTATCTCTAACCTGTACAACATGGCGATGCTGTCAATCACGACGAGGTTCACGGATTCACTCAGTGTGTTCTTCAACTGTTCGAACGCTGCTCCTTGTTCATCGAGGGAGCTCGGCTGTAACACCATGGTGTTTTCGAGCACTGCCTCAGCGTCGTCGCTCATCTGTTGTAAGCGCCGCACACTGAGACCGCTCTCAGTGTCCACGAATACGACTTTTCCCTCGGCGTGTGAAGCCGCTGCTAGCATAGCGAGATTGCTCTTACCTGAGGCGCTCGGACCAAAAACAGTGGTTACGATGTCGGTTTCGTACCCGCCGTTCAGCAAGTCGTCAAGGACGGGGCTCCCGGTCGTTATGCGCTCAGCTTCTTCCATGTACAACGATGAAGTACGCGTGGTTTATAGAGCTATCTAATCGGATTGTCTACTTCTAGGACGAACTCTGTGCCTGTGAAACTCAGGGAGTAAACAGTTGCAAAGGCCAACCCGAGTAAGTACAGGGTTTGCGTCCCAGGGAGGAGTGAGCCGTACACAGTGTTGTGCAACTGGTATTTGAGCAGCCAGAAGCCGAGCAAGCAACCAGTGATAGCTGTCATCCACACCCCCGCGTGGTGATTATGCGTGATGCGATCTAACGAGTGCACGAACCGCGCCGTGAAATGACCGTAGCCGACGGCTAGAACTAGGAGGACGACTGTGAGATACGTATACGTCTGCGACGCTATGAACGGAGCGAGGAAGAACGCCACGCCCACGCTGAACACGAACAGTATGAGGATGAAGATAAGAAAGTGCCGCTCACGATACAATGATTCTATCATACAAGTATTATGCGTGATTGTTGCTTATAAGCATAGCTGATACCCCGGTGTTAAATAATCGTCTTGTCTTAGAAAATATTGATGTACGATGAAGCTAGCAGTCTTGACATTCATCACCTCGCTGAGGAACTCAGCGTCTTAGAAGGCGGGAAGATAAACAAGGTCTATGAATGGGATGATCAGGAAGCCTTCATTTTCAAGATATACAGCGACGGAGAAACCCGTCATCTCCGACTACAACTACCAGGGTTGATCTACGTCACTGAGCGCCGCTTCCAAGCCCCGAAGATACCACCTGGGTACGCCCGGTTCCTACGTAACAAACTCACAGCGAGCCGTATCGAAACTGTCAAGCAGCACAGCTTTGACAGGCTGCTGGAGTTCTCTATTCATAGCAAACGCCACGGCAGCCTCAAACTCATATTCGAACTTTTCAAACCTGCAAACCTCGTCCTTGTCGACGATGACAACACCATAGTCCACCCGTACAGGCAGCAGACCTTCAAAGACAGAACGATTCGAAGTAATAAAGAGTATCAGTACCCACCGGAACGACCCGACACCCCGGCGTTATCAGTTGAGGAACTCAATGACTTGCTCCACGGAGAGGATAACGTCGAACGAGTCGTGGCCACACGGCTAGGTCTTGGCGGTGTGTACGCCTCAGAGGTCACAGCGAGGACGGATGTCGAGCCAAGCACGCCCGCCGATGACCTCACCGAGGACGAGCGCAGCGTCGTGAGCGGGGCAGTTCAAGACTTACTCCGAGAGTCAAACCCGTGCATCATCGATGGAGAGGCATACCCAGTGGAGATGCACAGCTTGCCAGACTCCGCTGAACGGTTCGAAACGTTTTCGGACGCCTTAGACACAGTGCACGATTACGACCAGGTCATCAAACACGGCTCATCGACGACGAACAAGCAAGAAAAGTACGAGACGATTATCAACGCTCAAGAAAAACAAATTCAACGTTTCAACGATGCCATCGAGGACAATCAGCGGAAAGCCACGTATATCTATGAGAACTACAATGATTTCGCAACGATGATATACACGTTGCGAGACAAGAAAGAAAGCGGGGATCTCGACGCGGCCCTCGACGAAATAGAAAACGTCGTCGACTACGACCCGGCAACCAACGAAGTCACCCTTCGATTCGACGATGACAACGACGATTAACAGTGATGAACGGTGAGAACATGAAGATAAACCTGCAAGCCATGCATCTCTCCCCACTAGGATTACTCGTCGTGCTATTGACCAGCCTTCCAGGGTATTTACTCGTCACACTCGCGGTGTTTTTGAACTTTAACGTGTTCACATCGCTCATCGGGTCCTTGATGCTTGGCCACCTCCTTGACAGAGGGCTCACAAGGGTGTTGTCTGACGAGGCGGAAACACCGTTTGAAGTGATGCAACGACAAGCCATTGATATGATGAACGCAGCGCTGCCAGGGTTCGGCGAGACAGTGGTGAACCCGAGTATACGGCGCCTCACAGGCATGCTCATTGTTTTCGTTTCAGCATGGTATTCACAGAACGCGGCTATCATCGCAGGCTTGTGCTTCATCGTAGCTCTTTACGTCGAGTACGTTGAACAACATCGTTCACCGATGGGTATCGTCTGGGGTGTTCTAACAGGTGGTTTGGCTGGTGCGCCGTTTGCTTACTGGTTGTTCATTCTATGACTAGAATCGTATCTGGTGTTATCGAGATGGCATTCTTCTTCCTCGTCGGTGTGACCTTCTACGAACTCGGCATCCCGCTCTACTACGTATTAGCTGTAGTCATCGCGGAGCAAGCCGGGAAGTTCTTCGTCACTCGTTGAAGGCGTCTAGGCTTTGTTGACCGCTCGTATCTTCTTCGTCGATGACGTCTTCGCCGATGAGCTCAGCCTGGATGTCTTGTAATGCTTGCTTCATCTGTTTTTCTCGGTGGTACGCTGCCCATCGAATGCCTTCGTCACGCGTGTCTTTTGTTATGAGGGTGATGACTTCTCCTTTGCTGTGTCGACCTGTTCGTCCGCGTCGTTGCACACTTCGAATAGCCGACGCGACGGGCTCATAGAATATGACGAGGTCGACGTCGGGGATGTCCAGGCCTTCCTCTCCTACACTTGTTGAGACAAGACAAGTGAAGTTTTCGTCACGGAACTCGTCGAGCATCGCGGCCTGTTCGTTCTGTGAAAGCCCGCTGCGTTTCTTTGACGCCTGCCCGAGAAAGGTTTTTGACTTGACATCTTCGTCACGGAGGACTTCCGTTATCCAGTGCGCTGAGTCGCGGAACTGTGTGAACACGATGATCTTGCTGTCCTGGTCTTTGGTGACTTGTTCGGAGACGATGTCGCGGAGCAACCCTACCTTGGGGTGTTCGAATTCATTGTCGACGAGGTTTTCGGCGAGTCTGGACGCGGCTTGGAAGTATCCGTCATCCATGAGCTTCTGCGCTGCCTTTGTTTCACCGGCTTCAGCTTCTTCTTCAAGGCTTTCGATGTAATCGAGGAGGGGTTTCAACCCTTGGCTTTCGATTAAGGTCACGGCGTGTTGTACTTTGAGGGCTTGTGCGACTAAGCTTAGGCTTTGGAACAAACGAGGGTGTTTTTCGCCGCTGTCGAGTTTCTTTTGCAGGCTTTGCATGTAGCTCAGTAAGGTCTTCCTGGAGTATTTCCCCTGGTTGTCTTTCACGTATCCTAGGCTCGTTGCCTCATCAACTTTATCCTCTAAGCTGCTCTGTAAGAACGTCTGCACGTCTTGTGGTCCTGGTTGGAGTTCTACTTCGCGGAAGTCTAGCTCAGTTTCATGGGTGTACTCCGTCACTTCTTCATCGTCTCTCGTCCGATACGCTAGGTGGTCAACGCCGAGGTTATCGATGATCTCACGTATCTTTGCTTTGTCACTTCCCGGACTCGCTGTCATGCCAAGCACCGTTGGTTTATTATGTTGTACATGATATGATTCGGCTATACTCGTGTACGCGTAGTCACCGGTGGCTCGATGTGCTTCGTCGACGATGAGCATGTCAGCGTTATCAAAGGAGACCCTACCGTCCTCAACGTCGTTCCGCACGGTTTGCGGCGTGGCGATGACGACATTGTTATCTTTGAACCTTGTTTGTCGGTGCTCCGGTTTCACATCCCCGCTGATCTTTGTCACCTTGTGCTCGAGGCGAGGGATGAAGTCCTTTATCGTGGTGAGGTGTTGGTCAAGGAGTGGCTTGGTCGGGGCGACAAACACGATTTTCTCATCGTCGTCGACGATCTCATCGATGAGCATTGTGGCAATAATGGTTTTCCCAAGCCCTGTCGGGAGGACGAGTAATGCATTACGCCCTCGTACCTCGTCAAACAGGCTTTTCTGATACGTGCGAGGAGTAAAATCGTCTTTCATCTACGTGGTAGTGTACGAAACCGTCATGCTTAAAGACTTTTCACACTGTGTCGAGTGCGATGAGCAACGACGAACTTGTGAGCAAGCTACGGCGTCATGGTTTCGTCGACGATACGTTAGCAGCAGTGTTTCGCAGCGTGGACCGCCAGGATTTCGTCCCAGACGACATGGTGAGACGCGCATATGACGACGAGCCACTACCGATTGGCGAGAACCAGACGATAAGCCAACCATCAACGGTAGCGTTCATGCTATCCTTGTTAGGCGTTGCCGAGGGCGACAACGTGCTCGACGTAGGGTGTGGGAGTGGGTATACGACGGCTCTCTTAGCCGAGATAGTCGGCGATACTGGGTTGGTTAAGGGCTTAGAGATCCGGGATTCGCTGGTCTCGTTCGGTCGCAAAAACCTTGATCGATACGCGTATGAGAACGCCCACGTCGAGAGAGCACGTGAGGGAGTTCTCGGTGACCCGAACAACACGTATGACCGTGTCCTTGTCAGCGCGGCAGCGACGAAGTTCCTGGAAGTGTTACTGGATCAGGTGCGAGACAAGGGTGTTATTGTCATACCGGTGAAGGATGAGATATGGCGAGTTAGGAGGACCGCCGAGGAATTCGAAGCGTGTTCGATAGACCGCTATCAGGGTTTCCGCTTTGTCCCTCTTGTGACCCCGTGATGTCCTGATACCAGGCGGGTGGTCTGACATCTTTGGCCTTGTATGACCAGCCAGGTGGCGTGGCGGGGAGACACGGTTGTGGGTCTCGTTCTCCGCTCGTCCTCAAAGGATTATTTTGCAGGAAGTCAGGCTTAGCTCCGTAGTCCTCGCCGTCTTGCACGCCCCAGATGACAGCGTCGATACTAGGAGCTCCGTCGACGAGGCGTTCCGGCTCATAGTGAGATACGTTGATAGACGATGCGAAGCTAGGACCAACGGGTTGGACTGCGTCTCTATACCGCTCCGGGTCTAGGTTGTCTCGTTGTAAGAGCCACTGAGAATCGTGGATGCTCTGGTCGAGACTCTCGGTGTCTGACTGCACGCACGCCCGGTAGACGAACGCACCTCGACGATTTGTATCTTGGATGGTGTTGTCACCGAATCGGAAGTATCGTAGCGACCCACCTAGTATTTGCGTGTTACGCTCTTTGTCTGTGTAGATATCAGCGTCGTGTGCGAAATCGTAGACGAGGTCGTCTCTGGAGAAATCGGTTGCTTCGGTGAGTTTACCAAGCATTTGTTCACCAAAGTATTCTCTGTGTTGCTCGAGGCCCCAAGAGTCGTCTGCTGTTTTGATGATGTTAACACACCGTGTGGGAACAGTCCAGTTTCCGTTATCGTCTGGTTTTGTTTGCAGGTGATAATAGGTGCCGCCACCGGTGAGCCTCGATGCTTCGGCTTCACCGTTGAACGGAAGGCGTGAGTGATAACCTCTGACCGCGTTAGCAGGTTCGGCGTGGTCGAGGATTATTTCTAGTTCATCGAGGCCTTCGTCGGCTAACCGGTAAAGACCGCCAAGGTACGCCTTGTGGATATCACCGGGTTGTCTGGCGGTCGTTGCGATTCGGTGTTTACGCATTGAACAACCAAGAAGGCTTGCTGTATTTATCAGCGTGTTGTCTTGCTTTCCGCAGTTCTTCGTCTGTCCACGATGACACCTCGCAATCGTGTTGTTCGATGATGGATGACTGGATGATGTCAAGGACGTCCTCAAACTCTGTCGTTGTGTGATTGTATATTGCGTCAACACGGCATTGTACGTCTCGGTATCCTTTCTCTTCGTATTTCTCTTTTGAAGGGGTGAGGTACGTGAACATCTCGTCGACGTCGACGTCGTAGAGCAACGTCGAACCGGTGTAGACGACCCCGTCTTGCTGTCGGAGTGTCCCACCACTGATCTTACCATTCTCTGTGACTACGTCGTTGGGTGGTTCATGCCTTGCTTCGATACCTACTTCGTTTAAGGCTTCTATAATCGTTTGTGAGACGGCTCTGTGCGTTTCCTCTATGGTTTCAGGGCGGCGCTGTGCTGGTGTGACGAGGCTCCAGCTTATCTCGTTACCCGGTGAGAGGTAGACAGCGCCACCGCCGCCTTGTCGACGTACGAGGACAACGTTGTCTTTGTTCATTTCTTCTAAATTGCAGACCTCTCTTGGGTCTTGGTCTCTCCCGATATTTACGGTCGGTTCTTTCCAACCAGAGAACCATGTAATAGGTTTTCCGGTATGTTTTACGGTTTCTATTGCGGCTTGATTCAACCCGTTTTTGAGGTAGGAATCATATTCGTTGTAGGAGATGAGTCGTGGGGAATCTTTCATTCGTCAACGAGGCTGATGAGTTTGTCTATAGTTCCTAAAGCGTCTTTGAAGTCAACGCGTTCTTCCTCTTGATTTACCGTGCTCTCCTGTTCTTTTTCGTGGGCGTCTTTTAGGATGTCTCGGCCGCCTTGCAATCGGTCTTTGAGGAGAGATAGTTGTTCGTTTGTTAGTGACTGGACACCGAGTTCAGGTGATTCTCCTAAGTCGTCAAGGATTTTTTCTATCAGTCTTTTCTCTTGTTCAACGACCTCTAAGTCTTTCTCGAGAAGGGTTTTGATCTCAACGAGGTCCTGGTTGAGGTGGTCTGCGAGCTCCTCCGGATTCCCATCTGATAATCCAAACATTATTTCAAATACCTGTTTACGAGTTTCATAAGTGTTGGTGCGAGGACAACGGTGAACAAAATGAGGACGAGCACGGTGCTGAACAACCCGGTGATGTCTGCTCGTGAGAGAGCATCATGTGTTTGAGAAAGGTTGATCAAAGCGCTCATCACGACAAGGGTGACCTCTCCGTAAGGGAGCATGCCAAGGCCGACGAGGAGGCCTTCTCGGTCGCTGTACCCTGAGACTCGTGATGCGATGTAGCCCACGCCGATTTGCAACGGGGTGATGACGGCGAGGAACAAGAGTGCTCGGAGCGCATTGGCGAAGAAGTTCGCAAATTCCAGGTAGGTCCCAGTCATGACGAAGAACACTGGGACGAAGAACCCGTAGCTCACGCTGAGGACCTTTTCGTGGAATGTCTTTGTCTCGAACACGGGGCTCCTGCTCAGTATCAGGCCGGCTATGAAGGCGCCGATGATGCTGCTCAATCCAAACGTGGAGGCGAACCAGGCGAGGACGAGTATGATGATGACGGCGAGGCTGAACTGTGCTTGTTCAACGTCTAAGTCGATGAAGTTGTGGGTGAGCCGGGGGATGGTCTTGATGCCGATGTAGAAGACGACGAAGCACAGGGCGACGCCGCCAAGGCTTTCAAGTATTTGCTGGCCGACACTCCCACCTGCGCCGAGAGAGATGTCCGCGTAGGTAGCCACTCCGGTGAGGAGGAGTAAGCCGGTGATGTCGTTGACGACGAGGCTGCCGATCACGGTTCGTCCGACCCGTGTCTTTGTCTCGTCGACGCTTGCGAGGCTTCGAAGGCTGACGCCCATGCTTGTGGCCCCGAGGGCGACGGCGAGGAACAAGCTGGTGAGCAACGTGTATCCTTGGTACTGGGTGATGAGGACGACGGCGAGTATCGGTATCGTGCTACTCATCGCGCTTATAGACAAACTTGTGTTTTTGTGTCGGAGGAGCTCTGAGATGTCTCCTTGTTCGAATCCGGCGAGGAAGATGGCGAGGATAATACCTATTTCTGCGAGGACGTCAAGGAATTTTTCTCCGCCGATCCAGCCGATGACGGCGGGGCCGAGGATGATGCCTGCGACGAGCTCGCCGAGAAGGCTAGGCAGGCTTATTTCTTTGAATAGTTCACCGAAGAGCTTGGCGGCGAAAAGGATCACTGCCAGTTTAAGGATGAGTTCCGCGGCCATCAGTCAATCTCGCCGTGGTGTTCGAGGACGTTGATGTCGGTGATGATCCCGATGAATCCGTTTTTGTCTTCTACTGGTAGCGTGCTCAGGTCCTCTTCGTACATGAGCTCTATTGCTCCGAGGATGTGATCGTCTGGGTGGACGCTCAGCTCGTGACGGTTGACCATCGGTGAGACAGTGTCGGCGTCTGAGCTGAGAAGGTGGTGGATGCTGGTGAGGTCGAAGTCGCCTTCAAGTTCGTCGTCTCCGATGATTTCAAGGAGGAGCTCTGTCTGGGAGAGCTCGCCGACCATCTCGTCGTCGTGGTCGAAGACAGGGAGGCTGTGCAGCGGGTTTTCGACGAGGTCGCGGATAGCTTGATCGATGCTTTCATCTTCGTATATGTGAGGGAAGTCGTCCTCAGTGAAATCTGCGACCCGCATATTTCACAGGATGAGATTGCTGGCTTATATACCTTTACAAGACGGTTTTATAGCGTTCGTTTGATAGAGAGGATACAACGATGTTCGTGATGGTGTTTGGCGTGCTAGCTGTCTTGTTGGACCTGTGCTTGTTCTCGCTCGGATTATTCTACGGTTTGCGATGGGTTCGCTTGGGTAATCGTATGTGGGCTTACGGGTTTTCATTGGTGTTCTTTGTCCTCGTCTTGGTATTGTTCTCAGTGTATCAGACCAGGGTGTGTTCGTGGGTCGCCGTTGCATATTGCACGGTGCTCAAACAGGCGGGTATCATCGTTTTGGCTGCATCGACGTGTAATTTTGCTATCGTCGAAGCCTTCATCGCTGTGATGGATTACTGGGAGAACGTCAGGGACTCGTAGTTTTTAAGCGACGCCTGGGTATCACTGTATATGTCGATTCCAGTGCAGACGATAGGTGAAGGGTCTCCTCATGTCGCTATCCTTGGCGGGATACACGGTGATGAGCGGAGTAGCTTGCTCATCCAGCACGTGTTAGAGGAGCGAGGCGTCCCCGAGGGGTCGTTGCATTTAGTCGGCCCTGTGAACGAAGCGGCGTGGCGGAATGACACACGGTACATCGATGAGGATTTGAACCGGACGTTTCCAAACCCGGATGGATCAACGTATGAGAGCCGTCTGGCTAGGGAGCTCGTTGACATCGTTGAGGACATGGATATTGTTATTGACATGCACACGTTCCGGATGACGACTAAACTCACCGTTGTGCAGACGAAGCGCACTGAGCTGGTCAAATACTTTGGGCCTGACATCGTTTGGCACATCGACAGAGGAGAGGATTACAACGACGAGTTTGAACGAACGCTCGGGTTGAATCTCGCGTTAAACGGAACGGATAATTTCGTGGTCGAACTACCGCCCGTGGAGGAGATATCACAGCAAATGGTTGATCGCTGTATCAACGGGGTTTACAACGTTATAACAACGGAGCATCCGCCTCGGAAGGACATCCCTGAGTACACGCGGTTCAAGTTCCAAGCACCGTTTAGTGGGATTTTCATGCCTGACCACGACATCATGACCGGGGTCAAGGAAGGTGAGCGCATCGGCACCTTGTTCTCTAGCACGACGCACAGCGAGGTCATACGAGCCGACGAACAAGGTGTGTTGATGCAACGCAGGCATCAAAGCTGGATTGAACGAGGCGAAACTATCTACGCGTTAGGGGAGCGTCTGAACTAGCCTTTCAGGGGGCCTTCACCGTCGTAGTTTTCGGACGTTATCGTAGTGGGACGGCACGTCGTATTGCACGTCTAGCATGTTTGAAACAAAGAACGGGTCTTCAGGGTTTGTTCCTGATCGAATCCGTTCGTACGACCGATCTAAGGGCCCTCTTAGCTCATCCATTAATCCTTCTATCACGGGGTTTCCACCCATACTTTCCTCGATCGCGTTGGTGCTGTCTTCCCGTCCGACAGTCACATCTTCTTGAGCAAGGTATCTGATGAAGCCTTCGTCGACAACTGTTCCATCCACACTGGCAGGCCCACAAGCTATCATAACGCTGTCTAAGACATCCTTGAATCTAGGCGAAAGAGGTGCTACGTGCACGTCGGATCCCACGCGGTACTCAGTGGATGAAGATGTTGAGGACTGATATAACCATCTTTGACTGATACGTTCTAGCGTATCGTAGACGGTGAGAAGACCGGAAACGGATTCTTTGACTCGACGAGCTTGGATCATCCTCGTTTGAGGGAGGTAATCGGCTTTATTCGTCCTCACCACGTCATGATGTGTGTCAAGCTGGTCGATCCCGTCTTGCAATGCTCCTCGTAATGATTTGTTTTGATCCTGCATACATTGACAGTTTTAGTGCTGAATAAAAAGTGAATGGTAACGGTGCATCTTTTAATCACCATGACCTAGATATAACCATGTTACTGAGTCGGACGCTCCGGTTCTACAAGCGCGAAGACGTCCGTAACCGTATAAGGGAGCACGCCGCTGACCGGGAGATAGCGGTGCGGTACCAAGAGTATTTTGGGAAGCGCCCCGACACGATAGAATACGCAGATGACGTCTTAGAGTTCGCGAAAGACGGCGCTGTGAGCTTTCACTGTAGTGAAGAACGATGGGCGAATCCGACAAGCCTCCGAACAGGTATCTCCAAAGATGAGATGAATGATTTGCGTGTCGGCTGGGACTTGTTACTAGACATTGACTGTGATCATTACCCGTACAGCCGGTTGGCCGCACATCATTTGGTTCGCATCATCAAAGATCACGACGTGTCAGCTGTCACGGCGAAGTTCAGCGGGAATTCCGGGTTCCACATCGGCGTGCCATTCGAAGCGTTCCCTGAACGCATACCTCGCGGCGACACAGTGTCGTTGTTCCCTGAAGCGCCACGCCGCATCTCCGCATACCTCGCAAGTCGTCTCTACCCCTTGTTAGGCGATGTCATCGTTGACAAGGAAGACGGGGATTTGCAAGTCATCGCCGACAAGACGGACGCAGACCCTGGCGTGCTCACCGATACCGATGGAGATCTTCGTATCAGCGAGTTCTTAGAAATCGACACCGTTGCTATTGCTCCGAGACACTTGTATCGCATGCCGTTTAGTTTTCATGAGAAAAGCGGTTTGATCAGCCAGCCTGTCAAACCTGCGAACATCTTGGCGTTTGACCGGTTAGATGCGAAGCCTGAAAACGTTGATCTTGACGTGCCGTTCTTAAACCGTGACGTTGAGGAAGGCGATGCGGAGAACCTCCTCGTGCAAGCATTTGATCACAACCCTCAGACGGGGCAGGAAGCGGAGCGGCCGAGTGACAAAGAGTTTGACCCGCCGGAGGACGCGATTGCGCGCGAGTATTTCCCGCCGACGATCAAGAACATCCTCGGCGGCCTCGACGATGGTCGCAAGAGGGCCTCGTTCACACTGTGTAATTTTTTGCAGTGTGTTGGGTGGAGCTACGACCAAATCGAGCACGAACTCTATGAGTGGAATGAACGGAATGATCCTCCGCTACGAGACGTGTACTTGGAAGGCCAGTTAAAGCAGATGAAGAAGCAAAAGGAGCTTATCCCCCCGCATAATTACCCGCACGCAGGCACCACGTACTACAAGGATCTCGGTGTGTACGAACCAGATAATTTGACGGAGAACGTGAAAAACCCTGTGCAGTACGCCAGGTTGAAAAGCGGTGATGACGACGATGATTAGCTACGCCGTATGATGTTCTTCTTCCTCTCGTTCTAACTCGTCCTCTACTTCCTCCACGCGCTCGACGAGGTCTTGGTGCTCGGTTTGAAGTTCGTCGAAAACGTTGATCATCTCATCCCATTTTTGCAGTAAGGGGGGTTTGTTGTCGTCGACGTCGGTCACTAGGTTCTTCGTCCATTCCTTGAGCTGGTCCATTGTAGAAGGATCCTCTCCGTAGAACGAGGCGATGATGCGGCCAAGGGTTTTTTCAAACGCTTCTTTTTCCTCAACATCTCCAGACTTGGCTTTTCGAAGAGCCGACGAATAGTCACCGAGTTCTTTTCGGACTCCTTTGATGTATTCGTCTATGTCCGATTCTAACTCCGTGATGGATTGGTTTTGATTGCTTAAATCATCGAGTTCCTCTGCTATGCGGTCCAACTTTTGATCAGTTTTGTTTAGCTGCGATAGCTCTGTTTGATTCGTGTTGATGATGTTTCGTGCCTCGTGTTGCGTCACGTCCTCCCGCTCTATTTCCTCGAGGTCATCAGCGTCGAGCTTGTTTTTATCCTCGTCGACGTTGCGTAGGGCTTCCTGTAACGTCTCGATTTCGTCTTGGAAGGCGCCGCGTAGATCATCTACTTTGGTATTAGCGTCCTCAACCCGGTCTTGAATAGCGTTGAGTAAAGCGTCGTAGACGTTATGAACCGGGTTCGATGATTCGAACTTGTCGTTAAGACTTTCTATGGATTCGACGGCTGGTTTGACAACTCGTTTAACGAATCGGTCACGTTCTTCGAGTGAGTTGAAATCAGTGTGATTGATGACGTGTGCTAGGTCTGACCGGAGCTGATTGACCTGGGAGATGTATTCTTTGTACGCTTCGAATTCCTTTTCCAAGTCGTACTTGGCGCTCTCTACGTCGGAGAGGTCTTCTTCTACGTTGGTAAAATCCTCGATTATCTCTTGTTCCTCTTGCCAGAACTCGTCCGCTTCGGCTTTTTCCTCTCCGCCCCCCATGTTCAGCCCGGCCTTCACGCGTTGTCGAGCCTTAGACGGAGAAGTCTCAGAGGAAACAATGTCTGAGAGAGCGAACATGGTGTCTAAGACCATGAAGGCCACAGCAACAAGTAACAGGCCTTGGACGATTACCATACGTTTTAATGGGTGAAACCGGTGTATAAACGTGATGCGTTGGGAGACGTGCTTAGAGGAACACATTGTTCACAAGCAAGTGGCGGACGCTGATGACATCGCCGTGCTTCTCAGGCAGAGTGATAACACGATGCACACTACGAAACGCATCGAGACAGACGAGCAAACCGCTCGAAGCAAGGCGTTATTAGCATACGATGCCGTACGAGAAGCCTTAGAGGCTCTCAGCGCTCAGAAAGGTTACGACGTGCACAACCACGAATGCTACAAGGCATTCCTCCGAGACGTAGTCGGTGCTGCGGAGGCAGCCTCGACGTTTAACGACTTACGAAAACGTCGTAACCAGTTGGAGTATGATGCCTCGCCCATAACCATATCTGACGCTGAAGTATTTGTTGAAACAGCGGACCAGCTACGAAATGACGTTTTGTTCTTCGTCGATGACTAGATCATCACGTAGTACGTGCTGATTGCGACGAGGTACACGGCGATCAGGCCGACTCCTGCTCGACGACTCGCTCGCCACCGACTCACCCATAACACGGTGATAACAGCGCACAAGGAACAGAAGAGTATGCTAGCAGCAACGAATATACTGTTCTCGGCGGGGATGATGAGGCCGTCACGCAGCCAAGCGGCAACAACGCTAACACCGCCAAAGCTTATCAGCACGTCGAACGAGTTTGATCCGAGGGCGTTACCGAACACCTGATTAAGTGAGCCTTGGCGTCCTTTGGCAACATTAGAGGCGATCTCTGGGACGGAACTCCCTGCTGCTAGCACGGTCACAGCGATGAAAGCAGCGGGGAGCCCGGCAAGTACAGCGGCTATCTCAGCGAGTTCCACGGTGATGGCGCTGAACACCCCGATGAGGGCGAGGACCATGACAAAACCAGCCCAGTTCTCCTCCGGTCGAGGTATCAAACCGTCTACGGCCTCGCTGACTCGTCGGACAGGCCGATCAAAGCCCGCTATCAAGGACTGAGATGGTTCTGCTTGGTCGTCACTCGGCGAGACTGGTTGTTTTGCAGTGTCATCAAGTAAAAACGCAGCGTACACCCCGTACATAGCCACTAAGACAAGGAGCTCCCACGCATAGAAAACACTGTCGTACGCGAATACAAGCAAAGCGATGACGCTAACGGCGTAGAACCCAATGCTGCGAATAGCGACGCTTGGATCGATGGATTGATCATCTGAGAGGAAGAACGGCACGGCGAGCACGACGGTGATCTGGAATATCGCCGACCCAATGATAGTCGCTATCCCCACCGCGGGATTTGCCGTCACAGCGTATACGGCGTAGAGGTTGATGGCAACTTCTGGTGCTGACGTGCCCAGGGCCTGAAACAACTCGCCAGCAGCAGCATTTGACACCTTTGTCTTCGCTTGCAACCAGTCCACGTAGTCGAGGAAGCTCCGCTGGGAGAGCACGCTTACAAACCTGGTGGCAATGTATATGCCGATAAGCGAAGCGACCAGAACAAGCGACATAGAGAAACATACTGTTCAAACGCTTTTATATGATAATGTCAGCTCGAGTTCGGCATGAGACAGGAAATATTCGAAACAATTTCACAGATCATCACAGCGGCGTTTGGCCTGATCGCAGCTTTAGCATAGAATGATATCATCAAAGCATTGTTCGCAGACGGCGGTGCCTTGCACTTCATGGTGGCTTACGGTCAATGGGCGTACGCTGTGCTCGTTACCGTTGTAGCTGTAGCCGTGGCTATATGGATAGGAAAAATCACTGAACGGTCTGAAAGGAAAGAAGAGATAGGCACTAGAAAATGGTCCAACGCTTAGTCATGAACAAAGAAGGTTCACATCGAAAGCCGATACTGTTCTGCTATGTATTTGTTATTTTAACAAGTGTTGCCCAGGAGACTTCCTTAGCAGTGTAACTCAACTATCAAAGGATCTCACATAAAGTTTATTAATGAAACAGAGAAAGTGTGATAATATGAGAAAAATCTTCACGTTAGGCTTACTACTCATATCGAGCTTACTACTATCAGCATGTTACTCAGGAGAGATTCCGGCGGATATAAGCAACAAACCGGATTTTGCGATTTTAGCTGAAAATGCAGAGACTCGGCCAGGTGAAAATGATTATCATGTAGACCTAAGAACCTTAAATAAGAATTACCGACCAGATCACGTTGATGAAGTTCCTTTGTACTACAATGTTGTCATGGAAACAGTCAATGGACCTGTAGAATTTTCTGATTCCGAATACGTGTCTGTTAATCCTGCCTCGCAAGAAGATGTGCAGATTGATCTTGACAATTTTAACCTTGCCTGTAATGCCAGTATCGAGGCTAAAGTAGAAATTAATCCGGCTGGAGCGAAAACTGTCTATGAGGGGATTGGTTTCATTGACGAAGAACAACAGGAGACCATTAACGGGAAAACCTACAATTTTGAGCCCTTGCGTGACGGTACAAGCGTCGGCATAACGACGGAGAATGACACATACTTTAATGTGGAGAGGGGAGAAGAGTTTGAACTGCCAGGCCTCAACGGGACATATATAATGCAACGTACAAAAGCATTTGAGTTTAATTTAGCGAAGAAGAAAGAGAGAGTATTCGATCCTGTAGAAGAATCTGAGAGGGATAACAACGAAGAAGAGTTCGACGGCGTAGTAAGATGCCAAGATACATCTATTCAGACACCATCCTTCGCAATCCAGGGGCCCAGCGAAGTATCATTTAATGACACAGCGAACTTCTCAGTGAACACCTCCAGTAGGGTTTCCCAAATCGATTGGTCTTTCATCAACGATGAAGGAAAAGGAGTTATCTTTGATCAACGTCTCGGCTCCTCCGCTAGCTATCGCTTTAATGCCAGAGGAGAATGGGAAGTTGTAGCTCGCGGCGAATTCAGTCAGTATACTGGAGATGGTCTAACAGTGCGCGAGAATCTCTACAATAACACTTATGTAACTGTAGAGTGAGCGTCTTCATACCACAGCGTGCAACTAGAGCTTAATGCAAGATCAAGTTAGGAACGCTGAACAACAATAACCTTTAAAAACCGTTTCAGATTCAAGGCCGTATAGAACGTGAAACATCAAACGAGAAGCAAATAGTGCTTCTCTTCTCATAAGCCACTATGCCTAAAAAACAACGTCCAAGATTCGGTTCGATGGGGGTCTGGCCCCGAAAACGCGCCAGTCGCCAAACCCCACGGCTTCGCAGCCAACCAGACCTAGACAAAGCTATACCGGCCGGGTTCGCCGCATACAAAGTCGGCATGACACACGTCCTCGCCACAGGGTTCAACAAACAACAAGACAACACACGAGTACGAAGCCAAGTACCAGTCACCATCCTCGAAACACCGCCGATGCGCATCGCCACCGTCCGAGCATACGTCGAAGACGATGGCAACCTCCGACCAATCAAGGAACTCGCCCTCCCAACCACCTCACAGTACAGTCGTCACGCACCATCAGTAAGTGATGAAAACGCAGCGACAGCAGACGACATCGACAACCTCGACGTAGACGATGTCCACAGTCTCCGCGTCCAAGTCTACACACAACCACACAAGATCGGCTTGAAAGACAAACCAAGCGTGTTCGAACTCATCCTCGGCGGCACCACAGATAATCAAAAAGCATTCGTCAAAGACCACATCGACCAACCATTCAGCGTCAACGACGTCTTCGACGAAGGCGACCGCGTTAACATAACCGGCATCACCCAAGGAAAAGGACTCCAAGGACCTGTGAAACGGTTCGGCATCGGCCTCAAAGACCACAAGTCAGGAAGTAACCGACGCCAACCAGGAAGTCTCGGCCCATGGAACGCCACCCAGCACATCATGCCACGCGTCCCAAAAGCAGGACAGACAGGCTACCACCAACGCACACAACGAAACAACCTCATACTCAAAATCAGCGATGACACCGAGGCAATCAACGTACCGGGGGGCTACAAACACTACGGCGACATCAACGCCACATACATGTTGATGAAAGGAAGCGTCCCCGGACCATCCTCACGACTACTCACACTCACACACCAAGACGGACGACGCCAAGAACCAGGATACAGCAGCGACCAAATCAAACACATCAGCACGGAGAGCCATCAAGGATGAAAATAGACGTCAAAGACCTCAACGGCGACACAGACACCACGGTCGAAGCACCCTCAGTATTCGACACCACGATTCGACCAGACCTCATCAAGAAAGCACACGTAGCAGAAATGGCTAACGACCGTCAAGACTACGGTGCAAAACCAGAAGCAGGCAACAGACACAGCACGTACCTCAGCAAGAAACGCCGAGACTACCGGAGTAGCTACGGCATCGGCCAAAGCCGCACCCCTCGGAAAGCACTGAGCAGCAGCGGTCGCCAGTTCTACTGGGTTGGCGCCGAAGCACCACACACCGTTGGTGGACGACGAGCACACCCTCCAAAAGCCGATGAAGACCGCGGCAAGAAAGTCAACCAACAAGAAAAACAAAAGGCACGCCGGAGCGCGATCAGCGCCGTGTTCACCGAACATACGAGAAACAAACACATCGTCCCGGACGAATACCCATTCATACTCACAGACGACTTCCACGACCTCGAAAAAACCAAAGAAGCTTACCAAACACTCGTCGAACTCGGCTTCGAAGACGAACTCGAACGCACCAAAAACCCTAACCAACGAAGCGGTAACGGAACCAAACGAGGCCGCAAAAAACAGACAAAAGTCGGGCCTCTCATCGTCCTACCCGAAAACGCCACCGCACACCGAGCACTCCGCAACATCCCCGGTATCACCACAAAGACACCGTCAGAGCTCACCTTCCACGACCTCACACCTGGCAGCCACCCAGGCCGCCTCACACTGTTCACAGAGACCACAATACAAGGACTCCCACAATGACAAAGATCATCAAACACCCGCTTAGCAACGAAAAAAGCATCAACATGATGGAGAGCGACAACAAACTCGCATTCATCGTCGACAAACACGCACACAAACCAGACATCGCCGAAGCACTCGAAGACATGCTCGACTGCGACGTCACAAGCGTCAACACCATGGTCACCCCACAAGGGAAAAAGAAAGCATACGTCCAATTCCACGAAGACACACCAGCCATCGAAATCGCAACCAACCTAGGGATAATGTAACACCATGCCGAAACGACTCCTCCAACAACGACAAGGAACCGGCGAAGGCCGCTTCAGATCACCAAAGCACCGATACATCGGCGCGAGCAGAGTACTCGACAAAGACACCTACCAAATCAAAGAACTCCTCAGAAGCCCAGCACACACCGCCCCTGTCATGCGGGTCGAATACAACGACGGCACAGAAAGCATCGTCGTCGCACCAGAAGGCGTCGTCGAAGGCGAAACATACCAGATCAACCCTGACGGCGACCTCGACGAAGGCGACATCAGCGAGCTCGGCGACATCCCCGAAGGAACCACGATTAGCAACATCGAAGCACAACCAGGTGACGGCGGCTGCTACGTCAAAGCAAGCGGCGCCGAAGCACGCATCACAAACAAGGACGACGACGAAGTCACAGTCCTCCTCCCATCAGATCAAACAAAGACGTTCAACGCACAGTGCAAAGCCGTCATCGGACGCATAGCCGGCGGCGGACGCACAGAAAAACCATTCCTGAAAGCAGGAAAGAAACACCACATCATGGAAGCACAACACCGCTTCTACCCACGCGTCAGCCCAACCAGTATGAACGCCGTGTCACACCCATTCGGCAACAGCAGAAGCCTCCGCAAATCAAAGGCCAAGCCAGCGCCGAAGAACGCACCACCAGGACGACGCGTCGGCAGCATCAGACCAAACCAGCAAGGACGTAAACGATAACAATGCCCGAAGAGATATTCAGATACAGAGGACACACCGTCGAAGAACTCAAAGCAATGCCGATAGAAGACGTAGCAGACCTCCTGCCCGCACGGCAACGACGCAAAATCAACCGAGGATTCACCGAAGAAGAAATCGGCTTGATCCGAGACCTCCGCGAAGACGACCACGTCCGCACACACCTACGAAACATGATCGTCCTCCCACAATTCATCGGCAAAACCATTCACATCCACAAGGGCAACAACTACAAGCCCATCGAAATCATCCCAGAGATGATCGGCATGTACCTCGGCGAACTCGTCCTCACCCGGAAGAAAGTCGACCACAGCAGACCAGGCATCGGAGCCACCAAGAGCAGCGCAGCAGTCAGCGTACGATGACAGTAACAGATCAAGCCACCGCACGACTCACCGACGAACCAATAAGCACAAAAGTAGCCGTGGAAATCGCCGACCACCTCAGAGGACGAAGCACAGACGACGCCAAAACAGTCCTCAAAGACGTACTCAACAAAGACCAAGCAATACCCTTCAACAAATTCCAACACGGAGCCGGCCACCGCCAAGGCAACCTCGGCGCAGGCAAGTACCCAGAGAAAGCAAGCAAATCATTCCTCACGCTCATCGAAAGCGCCGAACACAACGCACGAGACATCGGCCTCGCACCAGACCTCAAAATCACCGAGCTCAAAGCCAACAAAGGCACAACACAACAAAGCTACGGCCGACAACGAGGCCGCAACAACAAAACCACGCACGTCGACATCACCGTAACAGAGCAAGAAGTATGATCGAAAGAAAATTCATCAAACAGAACCTCAAACAGTTCCACATCCAACAGTTCATCCGAGAAAAACTAACACGAGCCGGACTCAGCGAAGTCCAACTACAACGAACACCGCTGGGCGACAAAATCGTCATCCACTCCAGCCGGCCAGGACTCGTCGTCGGCAAAGGCGGCAGTAACATCAAACAACTCACAAAAGACCTCGAAGGCGAATTCGACCTCGACGACCCACAGATCGAAATAGAAGAAATCGACGACCCACGCGACGATGCCAAGATCATGGCAGAGATGATCGCGAACAACCTCGAACGATACGGCGCAGGACGATTCAAAGGGATCGGACACAAAACACTCGGCAGCGCCATGCGAGCCGACGCCCTCGGCGCCGAAATCATCATCACAGGGAAAGTGCCTGGTAGCAGAGCCCGACGATGGCGGTTCTACGACGGCTACCTCAAAAAATGCGGTGAGACCGCCGTCACACAAGTCGAAACCGCGTACCGACGAGCCAACCTCAACAGCGGCGCCGTCGGCATCAAAGTCCGCGTCATGAAAGGCGACGCAGAACTCCCAGACAAACTCGAAATCAAAGAACCACAAATGGAAGAAATCCCTGTTGACGACAGCGAAGACGAAGACGATCACGACGAAGACAGCACTGACACCGCGTCGCCAACAGACAACGAAGAAGCCAACGAACCATCCGGCGATGAAACTGAAGCATCCTCCGACGAGGAAGACGAAGATAACGAAGAAGTAGAGACAGAAAGCACCGAAGACGATGTGGACGAAGACTCTTCAGACGACGCTGACGAAGACAAATCCGCCGATGAACAAGACGATGACGAAGCAGACGGCGGAGAAAAGAGTTCTGAGGGAGAAAACGCGCTCGCTGCGGATGACGCCCCCACATCGGACAACACCGTCAAAGAAATCAAGTCATGGCTCGACGACCACGACATCGAGTACAAATCACGCATGCTCAAAGCAGACTTACTCGACCTCGTCGATGAACACACGGAGGACGAATCATGAACGCAGACGACATCCGCGAACTCTCAGCCGACGAACGCGAACAACACCGCGATGACATCAAAACAGAGCTCATGGAATTACGATCACAAGCAGCGGCGGGAACACCCCCAGAGAACCCGGGGCGTATCCGCGCGATCAAACGCACATTAGCACGTATGAAAACTATCGAACGAGAGGAGGAACAACAAGCGTAAATGTCAGATGATATTGATCCCGTAACGGGACTCCCCAAGGAACTCGGTGTCTTCGATGACATCAAAAAAGAAGACCAAGAAATCACGGTCAAAATCACCCGAAAGAAATTCGGAAAAAAATACACGTTGATCGAAGGCATCAACGAAAACGAGGTTGACATCGATGACCTCGTCAAATCACTCAAAAAAGAGTTCGCCTGCGGTGGCACATTCAAAGAAGGCACCATCGAACTTCAAGGAGACCACCGTCGCGGGATGACCGAGGCCCTTAGCGACCTCGGCTTTGACAAACGCAGCATCAACGTAGAATGAAACTGAAAAGAGAATACATCGGCGACACACTCGAAGTCCTCTCCTCGAGCAACACAAGCCTCGAAGGCCGATCAGGACGCATCATCGATGAAACACAACACACGTTCCGTGTCGACACACCCGATGCACGCATCACAATCCTCAAAAAACCCTGTGTGTTCCGAATAGGTAACGACACGATTAAAGGCAACAGTATCACCACGAAACCACACAAACGATTGAAACTATGACGACAGATCACGATATCAAACCACACGGCCGAACCTTCGAAGGCACTGTGACAAGCGACAAGATGACTAAAACAGTCACAGTCGAATTCGAACGACGACACTTTGTCCCCAAGTACGAGCGATACGAACGACGAAGCACTACGATCAAAGCACACAACCCAGACGACATGGACGCCCGGGAAGGCGACGAAGTCGTCATCCAAGAAACACGGCCGATCAGCAAAACTAAATCCTTCATCGTCACCGAAATCACAGAGAGAGACGACGAACAATGAAGCCAGTCGACGCAACGATATCCAAAGCACTGCCAACAGGCGCCAAGATACCAACATGTGACAACAGCGGTGCCAAAATGCTGAAGATATTCAGCGTCAAAGGCCAAAACACCGTGAAAAGCCAGAACGCCGCAGCAGGCGTCGGCGACCTCGTCAAAGCAAGCGTGATCCGAGGACGCCCAGACATGCGAAAAACCACGGTGTGGGCGGTTATCGTCAGGCAGAAAAAAGAATACAAACGAGCCGACGGCACCCGCGTACAATTCGAAGACAACGCAGCCGTCGTCCTCAACGACGAAGAAGGCGATCCAAAAGGCACCATTTACAAAGGACCCATCGCTAAAGAAGCAACGGAGCGATGGCCAGGCATAGCCAAAGTCGCAAGCATCATCGTATAAACCATGACAAAACAATACTCAAAACACTGGAAGAACGCAGAAGACCCCGCCAAACAGCGCAAGTACAGAGATAACGCTCCACTCCACGTCAAAGACAAATACCTGTCAGCCCCTCTCAGCGACGGACTCCAAGAAGAACACGACACAAAACAACTACGCATCCGCATCGGCGACACCGTCCGCATCGAACGCGGCGACCACGCAGGCAAAACCGGCGAAGTCGAAGCCATCGACCGATCAAGAGAACGCATCGAAGTCGAAGGCGCCGAAACAGAGAAAATCGACGGTAGCGCCACCAACTACCCAATCCACCCAAGCAACGTCACCCTCATCGAAATCGACGACTCAGACGACACACGACTATGACAAAAAACCACTTAAAACGAATCACAGCCCCAAAGACCTGGAAAGTAGAACGAAAAACACAGCCGTTCGTCACCAAACCCAACCCAGGCGCACATAGCTACGACCTCTGCGTCAGCATCAACACCTTCTTCAAACAGTACACAGGGCTGACCACGACCACCAAAGAAACAACGTACATCATCACCGAAGAAACCGTTGAGATCAACGGCCGAGAAATCGACGACAAAGCCCACCAAGTCGGCTTCCTCGACGTCGTCGACATCCCTCACGCCGACAAATATTTCCTTGTCAGCGTGAACAACAAAGGCCAACTCAAACCCGTTGAGCACGACGAACCAATCAAAGAACGCTTCGACAAAATCACCGGTAAACAAACAGTGACCGGTGGGAAAACCGAATACACCACGCTCAACGGCGAGACATTCCTCGTCGACGACGACACTCACAGCACAGACAGCACCATCCGGTTCACCAAAGCACAGAAGAGCATCAAAAACGTGTACGGCTTCGAAGAAGACGTCCCAGCGTTCATCTTCCGAGGCAAACACGCCGGGAGCAACGGCACCCTCGTCGCCGTCGGCGACGACCAAATACTCCTCGACACAGGCGACAAAGAAATCCAGACAGAGAAGGACTACACGATTGTCACAGGCAACAAACAACCCAGCATCGATCTATGAACGAGATGCGAGAAATCTACGTCGGCAAGCTCACACTGAACGTCGGCTCCGGCCGAAACCAAGACAAACGAGAAAAAGCACGCAAACTCATCGAAGAACTCACCGGGCAAGAACCAATCACCGCGACAGCGAACAAACGAATCGCCGGATGGGATATCCGACCAGGACTACCCGTCGGCGCACTCCTCACATTGCGAGACGACGACGCAGTCGACATCCTCGAACGACTACTCTACGCCAAAGACTACGAGATCGAACGAGACAGCTTCGACGACCACGGCAACATCAGCTTCGGCATCCCAGAATACGTGGACATCGAAGACCTCGACTACGACACCGACATCGGCATGATGGGATTAGAAGCAGCCGTCACACTCCGCCGACCAGGCTACCGCATCAAACACAGAAAAGTCCGATCAAAGCAAATCCCCGACAGTCACCGCATCCACCAAGACGACGCCATCGAATACTTCGAAGACAACTTCGACGTAACAGTCATAGACGAGGCTCAGACATAACCATGACAGCAAGCGATTACACAAAGATACTCAAACAACTCAAAGACAAGCCAGGCAAGAAAGCCAAATGGGAGAAACACAACACGCCAAAAGACGTCCACCAACGAGACGTCAAAAAATGCTCGATTAGCGGGCGCACCGGCGGCCACATCAGTAAATACGGCCTTGGCATCTGCCGACAAGAATTCAGAGAAAACGCCGAAGAACTCGGATTCAGGAAATACAACTAACCATGACAAACAACGACCCACTTAGCAACGTACTCAGCCAAGTCCACAACGCCGAACAACGCGGCAAACGCGAAGTCACCACCGACATCAACAGCAAGATAATCCGCCGCGTCCTCGACCTCATGAACGAAGCCGGCTACATCGGCCAATACGAAGAAGCCGACAACACCAAAGGCCTCAAAATACACTTGACAGGGCGCCTCAACGAATGCAACGCGATCAAACCCCGCTTCAAGTGCAGCATGGACGACTACACTAAGTACGAACAACGATACCTCCCAGCACAAGACTTCGGTATCATGCTCGTCAGCACCAACGAAGGCATCCTCACACACCAATCAGCGAAAGACAAAGGCAAAGGCGGACGCCTCATCAGCTACGCATACTAACATGGCCGACGAAACAACGATCACAATCACACTCCCCGACGACGTCACCTACGACTACGACAACCCCGCAGTGACGTTCAACGGCCCAGAAGGCACCATCGAAAAAGACGTCACTGACAAACGAATAAGCGTGTCAGGCGACGACGAACTCATCCTCACATACCCAGCAGCCAACAAGACAGCGAAACGAGTCATATATAGTAACGCAAGCCGACTCCGCAACGCCGCTCACGGCGTCGTCAACCCCTGGACGTACACAATGAAGATATGCAGCGGGCACTTCCCCATGCAAGTCCAAATACAAGGCAACGAACTCGTCATCGAAAACTTCATCGGCGAAAGCACACCACGATCCATCACCATCCCAGACGACGTCGACATCGACGTCGACGGCGACGACGTCAAACTCACCTCGTTCGACAAAGAACGAGCCGGACAAGTCGCCGGACGCATCGAAAACATGTGCAAACGCACCGGCTTCGACGAACGCATCTTCCAAGACGGCATCTACATCACCGACAAACCACAAAAACTCTCACAGAAACGATGAGCAAAGACTTCCAACGCAAAGACAACCACTGCACAGACCGCATCGACGACTCCTGGCGCAAACCCAGAGGCAGCCAGAACAAACAACGCCTCGGCAAACGCGGCCAACCAAAAGGCGTCGACACCGGCTACCGCACCAAAAAAGAAGAACGCCACAAATGGAACAGCAAAACAGTCATCACCATCAAATCAACGGACGAACTCGACGAACTCAACGCAGACACCGAAGCAGCCCGCATCCCCTCGATGGGCCGACGCAAAAAAACACCGCTCGTCCAACACGCAGTTGACAACGACATCGACATCGTCAACCTCGACGAAAAAACATACCTCGACGAAACACAGGCCTTCCTCGACGCACGCAAAGAAAAACAAGAACAACAAGCCGCAGAGGAAGCAGCACAAGAAGACGAATCAGACGACGAAGCCGAAACAACAAACAGCGCCGAAGACCAAGCTGACGAAGCAGACGCCCACGACCAAGAACAAGACGACACACCTGCTGCTGAAGAGGACTTGCTCCCTGCGGATGACGCCCCCACATCGGACAACACCGTCAAAGAAATCAAGTCATGGCTCGACGACCACGACATCGACTACACATCTAGCATGCTCAAAGCAGACTTACTCGACCTCGTCGATGAACACACGGAGGACAAATCATGAACACACAGAGACGACTCGCAGCAGACATCCTTGACACATCAAAGAAACACGTCAAATTCGACCCAGACCACCTCGAAGACATCAAACAAGCTATCACGCGACGAGACGTCAGCGAACTCATCAACGACGGCATCATCCAAGAAAAACACCACGACAACCAAAGCCGTAGCAGAGCACGACACACAAAGAAACAAAAGAGCAAAGGACGTCAGCGAAACACCGGCAGTGTGAAAAGCGGCAAGAACGCCCGCCGAGACAAAAAAGAAGCATGGATGAACAAAATACGCAGCCAACGTGCATTCATCAAAGAACTCAAAGAAAACAACAAGATCAATAATTCAACCTACCGCGACCTCTACAACAAAAGCAAAGGCGGCTACTTCAGAAGCAAACGACACATCAAACTCTACTTAGAACAAAACGAACTCTTCGAATCATGACAACACCAACATACACAGTACCCCACAGACGAGAACGCGAAGGACGAACGGACTACGAGCAACGACTCCAACTCCTCAAAAGCCGTAAAAAGCGATTCGTCATCCGACTCACAAACACACAAGTCATCATCCAAGTCGCCTCGTACGACCCAGAAGGAGACATCATCCACCTCACCGTCGACGGCCACAGCCTCGACAACTACGACTGGGACCACGGCAAGAAAAGCATCCCCGCCGCATACCTCACCGGCGCCATAGCAGCCCAACGATGCGCCGACGAAGGAATCGACGAAGGCATCCTCGACGTCGGCCTCCAATCACCAGAAAAAGGTGGCAGGCTCTACGCCGCAGTCAAAGGCCTCACCGACCACGACATCGACGTCCCAGCAGGCGACGTCTACCCATCACAAAACCGAATCAACGGAGAACACATCAACGAGACAGTAGCAGACGACTTCCAAGACACATACGAGGACATCACAGGATAATGGCAGACAATCACGACGACTACGACCCACTCGAAGACTGGGATCCAAAAACAGAGCTCGGCAGACAAGTCAAAGCCGGCAACATCACCGACATCGACACCATCCTCGACCAAGGACAACCCATCCTCGAACCAGAGATCACCGATGAACTCCTTGAACTCCACGACGACCTCATCATGGTCGGCCAAAGCATCGGCGGCGCACGACGCGTCTTTAAACAAACACAGAAGAAAACCAGGGAAGGAAGCAAACCACGCTTCACCACGATCGCCGTCGTCGGCAACCGAGACGGCTACGTCGGCATCGGCCTCGGCAAAAGCCAAGAAACCGTGCCTGCAAAGAACAAAGCCATCCGCAAAGCCAAACTCAACGTCTTCAAAATACGACGAGGAAGCGGCTCATGGCGATCCAACACCACAGAACCCCACAGCATACCCTTCCAAGTCAACGGGAAGAGTAGCAGCGTCAACATCTCGCTCAAACCAGCTCCGAAAGGCAAAGGCCTCGTCGCAGAAAACGAAGCCCAAAAAGTCCTCGAACTCGCCGGTATCGACGACATATGGTTCACAAGCCGTGGGAAAACAGAGAACAAGATCAACCTCATCTTCGCACTTGAAGACGCACTCCGCGACCTCATGCGAACAAAGGTACGACAACAAGACGTCGAAACACTCGGCATCCAAGAAGGATCAGCCTCACTCTCAGAATCATGACAGACAAACTCGTAGCAACACGGATACGAAGCACACGAGGCGCACAACAAGGCGTCAAAGACACCCTGGAGATACTGAAACTGACGAAAAAACACAGAGCTGTCGTTCTCAACGACACCAAACAAAACCGAGGCATGCTGCAAAAAGTCAAAGACTTCATCACCTACGGAGAAGTCACAGAAGACACACTCGTCGAATTAGACGAACAACGAAGCACTAGCTCTGGGAAAGACCACGTCTACCGACTCACACCACCAACAGGTGGCTACGAAGCAAAAGGCGTCAAAGTCAACTACTCAGCCGGCGGCGCAAACGGGTACCGCGGCGACGACATGGATGACCTCGTCCAACGAATGCTGTAGAAACTCAGAAAACCCCGCTTGAGCACTGACACAACCAGCGACAACTCTTTTAAACACCGTGGTCGTCTGTTATCACATCCACATCAATTATGGCACGAAGAAGTAACCGAAGCAGAAACAGAGGAAGTCACACTCACGGCACAGGCAGTAAGAAAAACAAGCGCAACGCCGGGAACAAGGGCGGACAAGGCCGAGGTGGGACAGGAAAGAAAGGCGACAGTAAAAAACCGAGTCACTGGCAGACAGAACAGTTCGGAAAGGACGGATTCACCCCTATCCGTCGTAACCGAAAAACGTGTGTCAACGTATCAGACCTACATCGATTCGACGACACCACGATCGACCTCGCAGAGCACGGCGTTGACAAGCTCCTCGGCGCCGGCCCAGTCCATCAAGCCTACGACATCACAGTCGACGAAGCAACATCAAAGGCACAAGAGAAAATCGAAGGTGCCGGAGGCCAGCTCTCCCTCAAAGAATGAGCTTCCTCGACACATTCCTCTCCAGCATACCAAGCATAGCACCGAGCCCCGGCCAACACTCCTTTAACGACAAGCTCAAATGGACGGGGATCGTCGTCCTACTCTACTTCTTCCTCACAATCGTACCAATATACGGCTTAGAATCCAGTGTTCTCGCCGAGTTTGAAAGCGTCGCAGCGATCCTCGGCGCCAGCTTCGGCACGCTTGCCACGCTCGGAATCGGCCCTATCGTCACAGCAAGCATCGTCTTACAACTCCTCAAGGGCAGCGGGATCATCAACCTCGACACAGACACACCGGAAGGAAAAGCACGGTTCCAAAGCCTCCAAAAAGTCCTCGCCATATTCTTCATACTTTTCCAAAGCACCATGCTCGTCCAACTCGGCGGGTTCACCCCGGCGCAAGGCGTCAACCCATTACTCCTCATCGCCCAACTCAGCCTTGGCGGTATCTTCATCGTCATCATGGATGAAATAGTTGGGAAATGGGGTTTTGGCAAAGGTGTCAGCTTGTTCATCGCCGCGGGTATCAGCCAACAAATATTTATCGCATTGTTCAACGTCCTCACACAAGGAGGCGCCCTCCCCGGCGTCGGAGCAGGCGGTCCAGCAGGACGTATACCCCAGATAATATACTTGTTGTTCTCCGGGGCAGCACAAGCAGGCCAAGACCTCACACGTATCTTCCTCGTCCTCCTCGCTACAGCCGTTGTCTTCCTCGTAGCCGTCTACTTACAGGCGATGAAAGTCGAAATCCCACTTAGCTTCGGACGCGTCCGAGGCCACGGGATGCGATGGCCCCTTCAATTCCTCTACGCGAACGTCATCCCAATCATCTTCATCGGCGCCATAGTCGCCAACCTACGCTTACTCGGCGGCGTCACAGGCAGCGGCGTCATACAAGCAATCACGCCGTGGCTCACCGCCACGACGAGCAGCGGGCAAACAGTGCTTGCAAGCATCGTCCAAACCGGCCAGTTCACTTGGGAGCTCGTCGGGCAAACTCTGACATACCTCATATTCTACTCCGGCGGAGCCGCCGTGTTCAGCGTTTTCTGGGTGCAAACCAGTGGCATGGATGCAAAGAGCCAAGCCGAAAAGCTGATGAACAGCGGCATGCAAATCCCTGGGTTCCGACGAGACAAGCGCGTCGTTGAACGAATACTCCAACGATACATCGGCCCACTCACAATACTTGGAGGTATCACCATCGGATTACTCGCCGGCGTCGCAGACCTCACCGGAGCTATCGGCACGGGCACAGGACTACTACTAACCGTTATGATCCTATACAGACAATATCAACAAATCGCGGAAGAGAACCTGAAAAGCCTCAACCCGATGATGCGAAAAGTACTCGAATAACACATGGTACTGGGCACAGCAACAGAAAACCAACAAAAGGGGTGTAACCACGTATGTCATTCCTAACACAATGGTTCTACGCATTGTTCGAACTCTCACCTCTACTCGGCATTGGCATCGTCGCCTTCTTAGTCACACTCCTCACAAACGTCGTTACCAAGTACACCACAGACCAAGACAAGATCAAACGGTTGAAAGAGGAAATGAGCGACCTCCAAGATCAGATGAAAGAGATCGGCAGCGACAACCCCGAGGAAATGCAAGAGATCCAATCGCAGATCTGGCCAAAACAAAAAGAGCTCATGATGAACAGCATGAAGCCATTCCTCTACTACGGCATCCCCTTACTCCTCGTCTTCGCCTGGCTCAGCCAAACCATCGCGTACCAACCAATACGTCCAGGCGACGATTTCACGTTCACAGCGTTCACCGACGCCGAAGCACCAGACCTTCAAATCGAAACACCGCCTGAACTCACAAGCGAAGTCAATGATTTATACGATCCCGGCGACGACCAAACAGCGACGCAATGGACACTGCAAGCCAACGCTAGCGGCACATACAACGTCAGCGTCGTCCCAGAAGGAACAGACCAACGTTACACTCACAACGTCCTCATCACAGACGCGTACGGCCACAGCCAAGTAGAGAAAAGCATTGACAACAGCCAAGTAAACAGGCTCCGCGTCGGCTACCAAGCAGTCCACCCCTTCGGCTCCTTCTCCGTGCTCGGTTACCAGCCAGGATGGCTCGTCACATACATCCTGCTCAGCCTTGGATTCAACCTCATACTGCGCAAAGCGCTCAACGTCGCGTAAAAGCAGAACTTTATAAGGTGACCGGCTTTATTGTAAGACATGGTCGAAGGCAAGCACAAAAGCAACACGTACGCTGAGAAAAACGTGTCAACCGTCACAGGGACAAAGACTCAATACAACAAACGCAACCCAGGACAAGCAATCTGTCCGGAAACAAAGCAAAAACTCCACGGCGTCCCACAAGGACGAGCAGTGGACCTCAAGCGAATGACAAAAAGCCAACGACGACCAGACCGGCCGTACGGCGGCGTCCTCTCAGGTGAAGCCATGCGAGAACGGTTCAAACAACAAGCACGAGGTCTTGACCTATGACTGTCTACGAACAAGGCAGAGTCTGCATGAAACTCGCCGGTCGAGACGCAGGCAAACTCTGCGCGATCCTTGAAAACAACGATGAGGGGGAAGTCCTCATCGATGGAGACACACGCCGACGATACGTCAACCCAGATCACCTCGAACCCACGTCAAAAACAATCGCTGTAGACAAAGACGCTACCGCAGCAGACATCCTCGACCACCTCCCCACCAATATTTAAGTACTGTCACCACGTTTGTGTCACAAACGATGAGTAATCCATGGACGAATTAGAAGATACTCTTACCGACATTGACGAATTCGACCTGAACAGCTACGAACTAAAAATATGGAAAACACTTCTACGAAACGGTGTGAGCACCGCCGGTGATCTCAGCGAGCAAACAGATGTGCCGCGAAGCCGATCCTATGACGTGTTAGAAAGCCTGGAGAAAAAAGGATTCGTCGTCCAACAAATCGGCAAGCCCATCCGATACATCGCTGTCCCCCCCGAAGAAGTCCTACGACGAGTCAAAGACGAAGTCAAAGACGAGGCTCAAAACAAGGTATCCCACCTCGACAACCTCCAAGGCAGCTCAATGCTCGAGAAACTCCAATCCCTCTACGAATCGGACATGGACCCAGACGACCCAGAGGACATTATCAACCACGCAGCATCACACCAAGCCGCGAAGAAACGCCTCGCATCACTCATACGAACAGCGGAAGACACCGTGCGCATCGTCACACACCACCCGTCCCTGTACACAAACACGTCGTTCCTCAACTCATTTAACTCACTGAACCATCGAGGCATACCTGTCAACATACTCACATCCGACGACATCAACGAAGACCTCCCTGAAAACGTCACACTACGAAACAACACGGTTGATGCCGAATTCACCCTTGTCGACGAAGCCAGCGCGTTCATATTCATAACTCCTCCAGACAAAGCCGAAGCCAAAGGCATGACGCTCAGCGCCCCGTTCTTCACGAACAGCTTGCTCCAACTCTTCGACAAAGCCTGGCAGACAACGCCGTCGTGACAACCGACGCCAACACACCGTTTCTACACATCGTTGGGACAAACCACGTCGCAGCGAACAGCACGACAGAGATCACCAGAGCGTTCGCCGAACACGACCCCGACGCTGTCGCTATCGAACTCGACACAGCACGCCTCCAACAACTCAGACACGGAGATCGCGACGCACCGTCATATAAGCTTATCTCACAGATCGGCCTTACCGGATACGTTTTCGCCCGCACCGCACACTTCCTGCAACGCCGAATAGGAGAACACGTCGGAGTCATGCCAGGAGAAGAAATGTTGCACGCAGCAGACCTCGCCAAGGACCACGCGAAACCACTCCACCTCATCGACCAACCCATGCAGACAACCTTGAAAACCCTATCGGACACGCTAGGATTCAAAGAAAAAATGCGAATGGTGTGGGACGTCATACGCGCACCTTTCACAGCTCCACCTGTCGACATCGACGCAACGCAGATACCAGACAAAGAAACAATACAAAGCATCGTATCACATATCAAAACAAGGTATCCTGGCATCCACAAAGCGATCATCGCGGACCGAGACGCCCACATGGCTAGCCGCATCGCATCACTACTCAACGACGGAAACAACGTCTTAGCAGTCGTCGGCGCCGCTCACAAACCAGGGATTCAAGCACGACTCCCAGACTACAACCATGTTTAAAGAGAACATCCGCAGCCAAAGCCTCGCCTTACTCCTCTTGAACACCTCGCTAGCCATCATCGTCCTCTTCATCCTCATCAACGCCTTGTCAAACCTAGGACTTGTCACATACACGACGCAAGGCATCATAGCCACAAGCCTAGGGTTTTTCGCCGTCGCTTTCTTCAACCTCCTCATACGTGTCGCTGAAGCCTCACGCCTCGGCTACCAGTACTACTACGAGCACAGCCTCGCCTACGCCATGTTAAGCTTCATCGTGAACGCCAGGTTCTACGGGTTCTTCCCAGTCCTCTACCTCGGCGGGTCAAAGATAAGCGTAGATAAAGTTGGACGGATCGGCTCAGGTGACATCGGGCCGAACCACGAAGACCTTTACAACATAGCCGTTCTCCCCATTCAAGGAAACCTCCTCATCTGCCTAGCAATCCTCCCAGCAATACTTACCACGACCAACTCCTTTCTCACCGTCACCGGATTCCTCATAGCATCCTACACGTTGTTCAGCATGATACCCTGGCCGTACAGTAACGGGTTGCACATACTCTCTTTCAACTACCGGGTATGGTCGACGCTCACACTGGCAAGCGCAGTGTTCGTCGGGCTCTACGCGGTGTTATAGCAGCGATAAAAGGCCTTTCTGCGCCAAGTAGACAGCGATGACCCCGCTGATAACCCAGTAACTGAGAAATGGTGCCATCAAGATGTAGATGGCGACGCCGAAGTCCACCGCACTCGCAGCACCGTCGCGGAACAATATCCCCTTAGCCAAGAGATCCAATGCGAAAGGAGCGAACAACCAAAACGGGGCGGCACCGGCTTCATAGAGCGTTAGCATCGTCGCCGTTAGTAAGTCCAAGATGCCAAGCACACGCAAAATAACTGCCATCGGTGTGAGGATGTATCGGTAACTATTTTAATCCACTGCCGGTCCTCATACATGATGGCGCAGCAACGAGCCACAGCGTACAAGACAATAATCGACGACGTCAAAGGCGCTGAATACGTCAAGCAAGAAGCACCGCATCCGAACTACTTGGACCTCTACAATGAACAGGTCAGACGCGTCCAAATCATCGCCGTCCTCGTCCAGAAATCATCGCATCACTTCGTCCTCGATGATGGTAGCGGACAACTCACAGCGAAACGTTTCGACACAGCGATCAGTATGGACAACGTCGAAAGCGGCGACGCCGTCCTCGTCATAGGACGACCACGAAGCCACGATGACACAGTGTTCATCGGCGCAGAAACAGTGAAAGCTCTCAACGACAAGGACTGGGTGTCAATCCACCAGGACATCGTCGAAGCACTCTACGACAGAGACGCCGAGACAGAAGCGGAGCAGATGACCTCGACGATGACAACCGAGAACGAAACCACGGTGAACTACACAGAAGACCTCCTCGACAGCATACGAGACCATGACGATGGCGACGGAGCCCCAACAAACAAGGTCATCGAAAGCAGCGACCTCGATGACCCAGAAGAATACGTTGAAGTCCTCATCAACGAAGGCGAAATATTCGAAATCCGCCCGGGCAGACTCAAAATCCTGTGACAAAGTTTTATCTACCAGTAACAAAGCGTTTCTAAACATGTTACAATACCTCGCATACACGGTGCTAGGCGCAGGTATCACAGCGTACACCTACTACGTAACCAGGTCGGTGAACACAAAGCCAGCAATGTACCTGTTCTTCCTCATCGGCTTCGCACTCACAGTCTACGGAGCGTACCGACTCATACGAAGCCTCATATTCACAGCGTCAACCAAGCCAACAAACAATAACACGGACAATGAAGACATAATCAGGTGCTCTAACTGCGGTGTGAAACACTACACGACGAGTAACTACTGCCACAAATGCGGGTCCAAGCTATGACCGACGTCTTCGAAGCAATCAACGAACGACGAAGCAGACGACGCTTCACAGGGAAAACCGTTTCCTACGACCAACTCAAAGTCATAGCCGACGCTGGGCTTAGAGCCCCCACGGTTAACGACCTCCGCGACCTCCAGTTCGTCATCGTCAACGACGGGCGAAAGATAAACACCGTGAGTGATAACGCCAACGGTCAAACATGGATTCGTAACGCCGGAGGAATGATAGGCGTCATCGCCAACGAAGCCCGCCTTGCATCGTATCACAACGAAGACACGAAGAAGTACACGCATGAACACGCCGGAGCAGCCATGCAGAACATGTTACTTGCAACACACGCGTTAAACCTAGGTGGGTGCTGGGTGGAGGACTACACGGCGACACCAGTCGAGAAGGCGTTCTCCGCACCTCCTGGTAACGACTTTGACACCGGAGAAGACGAATCGCTCATAGCAGTCCTCGTCGTGGGCTACCCAGACGGCGAACCACGTGACAAACCAGCCTACCATCCCAGCAACCACATCTTCATCGACGAATTCGAAGAACGCCTTGAACACCACCGATACATGCGCGGACAGTTCTACGAGCAGCTACGAAAAGTCGGTTACAACGTCCAAAAAGACACACAGAGCATCCTCAAGTCCTACACCGACCTATACAACCACATCATGGATTGGTTCCGACAGTGACAACACGTTGTTTAAAATCACGTCCTGCTTGACAAGGCACCGTGGCACCTGAGCTCTTCCCACACGAAACAATACGAGACTATCAAGACATCCTCTTAGAAACCATTGATGGATGCATAGAAGACGATAAGGACCTTGTCGCACACGCACCGACCGGTCTCGGGAAAACAGCGGCGAGCCTCGCCGCCACGCTCAGCAACCACCTTAACACAAAGAAAAAAATCGTGTTTCTCACCTCGATGCACACCCAGCACGAGATCGCTCTAGAAACAATCAAGGAAATCCGTAAGGAGCACGGCGTGAAAATCGTCGGCGTCGATGTCATCGGGAAAAAACACCTGTGCCTCCAACCCGGTGTGAAAAGCCTGAGCTCATCAGAGTTCGCAGAGTACTGCCGCGCCCTCAGAGAAGACGATGCCTGCGAGTACTACAATAACTTGCGAAACGGTAAGGACCGGAGCACAAAGAGCAAAGCCGCGGTGAACGAGCTCAAAAACAGGAGTCCTGCCGGCCAAGACGAATTCCTCAGCACAGGAGATAAGTTCGACGTCTGCCCATACGAGATCAGCCTGTTCATGGGGCAGGAGAGCGACGTCATCGTCACAGACTATTATTACTTATACCACCCGCAGATACGAGACACCTTCCTCACCAAGATCGACTCCTCCCTCGACGATCTCATTCTCATCGTCGACGAAGCCCACAACCTCCCAGACAGGGTGAAAAGCCTCGCCTCTGAGAACCTCAGCAACTACGCTTTGAACGCCGCTGCCAAAGAAGCAGTCGACCATGGATACAACGACTTAGAAGACATCTTCATCGACTTACTTAACATCCTCGAGCACTACGAAGAACGCAGCCACGACGACGAAACCTACATAGAACGATCAGACTTCATCGACAAAGTCAACGAGGTATGGGAGTACGAAGCACTCGTCACGACACTGCAAGACGTCGCAGACGACGTCAGAGAAGAACAAAAAAGTAGTTATGTCGGCGGACTCGCACAGTTCCTCGACGCATGGACCAAGGATCAACCAGGATACGCCCGCATATTCAAACAGGACCATGACAGACAAGACCCCTTCCTCGACCTCAGCATGAGCTGCTTAGACCCTGCTCAGATAACCAAGACCGTTCACGACCAAGTCGAAAACACCGTGTTGATGTCAGGCACACTCAACCCTGTGGAGATGTACCGTGACATCCTCGGCTTAAACCCTCGTCGAACCGAGCTTCTCAACCTCCAATCACCGTTCCCAGACGAGAACAGATTGAACATGATAATACCAAAGACCACGACGAAATACACTGATCGTGGTCCCTCGATGTACGATGAGATAGCGACGACCCTCAAAGAAATCAGCGAAGAAGTCCCAGGGAACATCGCCGTGTTCCTCCCAAGCTACGCCTTGGTCAACGAGATCCGCCCGAGGATGAAGAACATTCCGAAAACGCTGTTCACAGAGGAACAAGGACTATCAACCACGAAGAAAAAAGAGATGATCGAGAACTTCAAGCGGTACAAAGACACCGGGGCGATGCTCCTCGGCGTGGCGAACGGGAACTTCGCTGAAGGAATCGACCTCCCCGGTGACCTCCTCCAAGCTGTCGTCGTCGTTGGCCTCCCCCTCGCCAAGCCAGACCTTGAGACACAGAGCCTCATCGACTACTACGACGAGAAATACGACAAGGGATGGGATTACGGCTACCTCTACCCAGCGTTCAACACCGTGTTACAAAGCGCCGGGCGCTGTATTCGAAGTGAAGACGACAAGGGCGCTATCATATTCCTGGACAAACGGTACGCGTGGAACCAATACAAACGGTGCTTCCCACCGAACTGGGACTTACGTGTGACACAACTCTACCAACGAGGCCTCAAACAGTTTTTTAACTGATCGGAAGGCTTATTCTCGTGGTATGCGTGACGGGGAACTTGCTTCGCTCATAGAAGATCATGATGAAAGGAGTGAAGAAGAACTAAGACGATTCCTTTTAAGCAAAGGCTACGACGAAGAACGTATAGAGAACGCCTTTACTGAAGCAAAAGCAACCATCCCACTGTACGCATTGTTACTGACAGGTATAATAACGATTTTCCTAAGCATAACGCAGGCTGTGGTTCTTGAAACGTTCTGGCTGACCACGATCACCGTTTACTGCAGTGTTTTCACATACTGGCTGCTCCGTCAAGGAACAAAAAAGCCACAAAGAGTGATGAAGCGACTCATCGTGCCAACGATGTTCCTCACCTTCGCAGCAGGAGCAATACAACTACTGGTTTCAAGAATCCAGCGCGCTGGATCTGAAAGCATGCTGACCTTTCTCGGTCCATCCATAACAACAGTATCCTTGTCAATAGCTGTATTCTTCACCGTACCAGTCATCCTCACATGGCTTGACGCTCAGGCCACACCTGGCTTCACCACGCATCCTCTAACGACCCTCGTCTACGTGGTGCTCTTCAACATCGTTTATTACGTCTACTGGTTCCACACGTTCAAGAGCAATATCGCCCAAGGTGATGAAATCGTCTCGCTCTGGCTATTCCTACTACCACTGATTGGACCATTACTCATTTACTACAGCACAGCAGACCATCTCAGCGACCACACACGTCACAGCTTCACCACGTGGTTCGCCGTGTTCTTCTTCCTTCAAGGAATTGACTTACCAGTCGCCCAATACCTACTCCCAGAAGAAGCTGTAAGAACCAAATAAATCAAAAACGTCGTTGCCTCTGTTGATATCATGACATTTATTGTTATAATGGGGCCGCAAGGCTCTGGGAAGGGAACACAGGCCGAACGACTCGAAGCAAAAGGCTACACGCACCTAGCGATGGGAGACATCCTCAAAGACATCATGCGGAGCGACGATCCACGAGCCAACACGGTGAGGGAATACGTGGAAAACGGTGATTTACTCCCGAACGAGTTAAACGATGAGATACTGGATGATGCTATCGATGATGTCGAAGACGATGTCATCCTCGACGGATATCCACGGGATCGCGATCAAGCAGAACATCTCCTTGACACACACGACGTCGACCTCGTTGTCGACATCGAGATAAGTGACGATGTAGCGATTGAGCGCCTGAGCAAACGACGAGTCTGTACCGCCACGCATAAGTCCTACAGCGTTGATGAAATCACAGAAGCAGACAGGAAAGCCTGCAGGGCTCACGGAGGAGAAATCGTGCAACGAGAAGATGACACACCTGAAGCTATCCGTCACAGGCTGAACGTGTACCATGAGAAGACCCAGCCGCTCATCGACTACTTCAACAACCATGACATCCCTGTATGCCGGGTTGACGGAGAGCAATCACGAGACAGTGTGCATGAGGATATCGTGGCGGCTGTGAACCGAGTATGCACGTAGATGTCCATAGCCACCTCTTCCTGGACGTATTCGATGAAGACAGAGATGAGGTCATCCAGTCCGCGGTGAATAAGGGTGTCCGACGCATTGTCAACAACGGCTTAGACTACGAGACAAACAAAGCATGTATCGCCCTCGCTGACGACCACGACTCATGTGTTGCAGCGGCAGGCTTGTATCCCGGCCGGCTATCCACGGTTGATGATGACGAGCAACAAGCAATCTTCGAGCAGTTCCGTGACGACGACGTGGTAGCAATAGGAGAAATAGGCTTAGATTATGGCTACGCCGATGACGAAGCGCAACGTCGCCGCCAACGCCAGGTCTTCAAAGCATGTGTTCGGATAGGGAAAGAGGAACGAAAACCACTCATCATACATTCTCGGAATGCGGAAGCCGATGTCATAGACATATTACATGATTTGCAGGCGTACAACCCGATACTGCACGCGTTCACCGGTCGGCGTCATCTATGGCGCCGCGGGGCCCGCCGTGGCTATTACTTCAGCGTTCCACCCGTCGCGATGAGAGCAAACCAGTTCAGACACCTCGTCGAAGACATCCCCCTACACCAACTGTTCACGGAGTCTGACGCCCCCTATCTCAGCCAAGTCAAAGACAAGCGGTGCTCTCCTGGCGAGGTAGCCGACACGGTCTCACTGATCGAATCGGTGAAAGGAGCTGATGATGCTGCCTGCGTCCTCGGTGGGAACTACGACCGTGTTTTCACCATGTGAGCACCGGAGAGACGCCGCGAGTAAGACTTATTAAAAACGATTTGTTTTGTCAAAAATATGGGTGAGGACTATTTTAGCCGTCCCAACTACTTTGGGAGTAGCGGCTCTGACTATTTTGGTGACTTGGATGACTTCGCTGATCACCCTGGATACATGGCTAGCGCGCCGGCGTCTGACGAGGAACAAGCAGAGGTCGAAGAAGGACTGAACTTCAGTGCGAAGAGCATCGGGGCGAACACAGACCCGTTCAGCAACACATTGGAGAGTTTGAAAGCAAGGATACGCGAGGGTACTGGCCGCGTCGAGTTTAACTTCTTGCAATCAGGGAAAGGTAACGCCCAAGGACCGACTCCGGAGATGTTCGGTTCTAAGGAACGACGCGACATGCGAGAACTAGTCCGAGCGAACAATATGAAGAGCAGTGTTCACGCACCAGTGAATGATGACAGCCTCGCAGGATTCGACCCACAAAGCGGTGGTTTCCGAGAAGAGAAACGAGGACAAGTCCAACGAGAGATTAAACGAGCAATCGACTTCGCCAGCGAAGCAGGAACCGGGGGAGCAGTCGTCTTCCACATGCACGAGTGGCAACGACCCGTTGAAGAATTGAACGAGCGCGATGACGAGGCCAACTGGCGAGAATACCCTGGGCCTGTCAGCGACGAGCAACGCCAAGAAATGGACGACCAAGAGAAAGGTGTGAAATACGTTGTTGACGAGCGTAACGGCCAGCCCATCAGCGAGAGCGCGATACGAAAAGACCAAACAGTCCAACGACCAAAATATGAGACCGCGGCGACCAGCGAAGATGTCAACGTCGGCGACGAAGTCGAAGTTGAAGGACAACCAGGACAGACTCATACCCTGCAAGAAGATGACTGGGTGAGTCTCGATGGGAAATACATACCGCAAAACGCCGAAACAGACACCTTGTTCAAACGAGTCCCACAGTTCGGCGACGACCAAGAAGTCAAAACAGAAGAGCTTGGTTGGAACGAGATTAAGCGCCGCGCAGAGGAGTATAACGAACGATACGACGACGACATGGAGCCAGAAGAGTATTACGCCCAAGTCGAACTGGAGAACGCCGCTATGCAGGCTCGTGGGCAATCACTCCGAGCTAGCCGGCGCTACCAACAAAACAAACGGCGCTACAAGCAACTTAAGAAGACCTTAGAGAAATACGAGGAGTTAAAAGAAAATCTTTCAGACGATGAGTCGTTCAAAGCCGATCAATTCCTCCAACAAAATCTTGACCAGGACGTCCCAGCGGAGAACCCTGAACAGTTCGTTCAAGACCAGTTAAAAAGCCTTGAAAACGAGTTGAAATACGCTCACGACGCGTCGAGCAGCGCTGACGCCCAGGCCAAAGAGATCAAAAACAAGATTGAAAGCCTCACCACCGTCGAAGACTATGGTAGAGACAAAACAGCTGACACGATCGCCAACGCCGCCGATTACGCGATGCAAATGTATGAGAAACGAAAAGACAAGTATGACTTAGAAGACCCTATCTACGTCGCCCCGGAGAACTGGAACCATCAGTTCTACGGCAGCCACCCAGATGAATACAAAGAAATCATTGAGAACGCCCGAGACGAATTCGAGAACAGACTGGAGCAGCGAGGCATGAGCGAGGATGAGGCGAAGGACAAAGCCCAAACGCACATCCAGGGCACACTTGACATCGGGCATATGAACACGTTCAGAGACAGGTTTGAGCGCAAAGAAGGCGAAGAAATCGAAGACTACGAAGAACGGTTCAACGAATGGTTACTTGATGAAACCAAGGAACTCGTCGAAGACGGCTACGTCGGCCACATCCACCTCAATGACAACTTCGGATACGAAGATGAACACGTCACCCCAGGAGAAGGGAACGCCCCGATGATGGAATTCCTCAAAAACCTTGAGGAAGAGGGAATGGACGATATCATCGTCGAACAAGGTAGTTTTAATGACGAAGCACACCTCGAAACACTTAGTAAAGCAAACACCCCGGTGTATGGCTCTCAACGACGCCAACGGTTTAACAAGACAAGACGAGGACACTGGGGGTATCGCAGCCCCGCTATGTTCATGGCAGGGAGCTACGCCCCAAGCAACGACTTCACATTATGGAGTGAGACACCGCTCGAATAACCATGGATTTCGACGTTCATAAGCGAGACTCAGTGACCAAAGACCAATACGACGAGGAAGCACGCAACGTAGCCTACGAATTCGCAGAAGAAATCCACGAGGAACTTGAAGACATGTTAAAAGCAGTCGTGCTCTTTGGAAGCGTCGCACGTAACGCGGAAGACAGCAACGACATTGATGTCTTACTCCTCGTCGACGACGTCCGGATTAACTTCACAGAAGAACTCGTCCAAACCTATCGGGTGATCGTGAAGAAAACGGTGAACCGAGTGTCGAAAAGACTTCATATAACGTCGATGAAGTTCACAAGTTTCTGGGAGTACATCCGAACGGGGGATCCGATCGCGACCAACATTCTACGTGATGGCTACGCACTGATCGACACGGGTGTCTTCGAACCCCTACAGCACTTACTCCGACAAGGACGTATCAAGCCGTCAGAAGAGGCTCTGTGGACGTATATGAACAGGGCGGAGAAGAGCATAACCGCTGCGGACAAACAGATGCTTGAAGCTCTTCACGACTTGTATTGGGCTGTCATCGACGCAAGCCATGCTGCACTCATCCATGTCGGGGAGTCACCACCGAGCCCACGACACGTCGCGTCACTCCTAGAATCCACGTTAATCGAGCAGGGCAAACTGTATAAGAAAGACGCTGACCTAGTCCGGCGTTTGTACACGATGTCGAAGGATGTCAGTAAAGGGAAACGAGCCCAAGTTGATCCCAAAGAGCTCAAAACGCTTCGGGATCAGTCGACTGACTATGTCGACCGCGTCCAAGACCTCGTGTACGACGAGTCTGACTAGGGTTTTTTAGCCGAGGACTTTGCCGAGGAGTAACGCCACGGCTATGATGAGTATTGCGACAAGACCGGCTAAGATGTAGACGTATTCTCGGTCGCTCACACCTGACTGTTGTTCGCCGCTGCCGATAACGACGGGTTCGCCGACAGGGCCTGCTTGGCCTTGGTTTGGTTCTTGGCCGACGTTGATGCCATCGCTGCCCTGATCTTGGTCTGGTTCTTCGTCATTCTGATTGTCTTCTTCAGGGCCATCGTCCTCTGGCATGTCTTCATCGTCATCTGGTTGTGTGCAGTCATCGACGGTCACAGTGATGGTCAGTGTGTCAGTCCTATCGTCGCTGCCTCGGTCTGGGTAGGCGATCACGTCAATGAAGTATTCGCCAGGCGCAGGACGGTCTTCGATGGTGAATCGTTGGGTGATACCTTCATCATCGCCTTGGTCGAGCTCGTCGAGTCGCTCCAACTGGTCGATGCCGAGCGCGTCCGACTCGAAGCCAATGGCGGGTTCATCAAGGTCGTCTTCACCCACATTTCGCAGTGTCGTGTCAACGCTCAGTGATCGCTCATCGCACCGGAGTCGCTTGTTCTGCACGCTGCTGCCGAATACACCTGTGTCAAAGCGTAGGTCCTCGTCTTGCACGTCGAGGCCGAGTTCGAAGTCAAAGTCCTCCTGGTGCGAGACGCTGTTGTCGTCTTCGCCTTCGAACTGAAGGTCTATTTCGAATGGTTCATCTTCGACGTCGAATTCACCAGGATCCATCGTGAATGAGACAGTGAGGTCTTCGTCATCTCCGGCGTCGATGTCTGTTGTGTCTTCCAAATTATCTGCTGGGTCTAGGTCGTCGCTAGTCGTGTCCATTTCAACGTCTTCGATGTCGATATCTTCATCGTCGTTGGTCAGATAGCTTTCTTCGATGTTTTCAAGTCGGTTTTCTAGTGTCGCGACGATGTCGACTTCGTCGTCTATCTCTACTTCGTCGTCGACTTCGTCACCGTTGTCGACTTCGTCGCCGTTAACTTCGACTTCGTCAATGACGAGTCCTTTGTTGACGATGAGGGAATACGACGTAGATGCTGTGTCGGATGAGTTGGTTTGATTCGTCGCGGTGATGTTGATTGCGATACTGTCTGCTTCATCGCTGTCTTCAGGTGTGCCTTCAAGAACCCCTGTGTTTGCATTGAGGCTGAGCCAGGAGGGAAGGTTTGAAGCACTGTATTGGACGTTAGACTCGTTCGCTGTTTGGAAGTCGAATTGGTAGCCGATGCCAACGTATGTTTCGTGGTCGGTACTTGGTTCTGCGGTGAAGCTAACCGCCGTGGCTACTGGCAATGCAAGTATTGTGAGGGCTGTGAGTAATAGTAGTGCTTTGAATTTCATGCTAACCTCCTGGTTTGTAATGTACGAGTGGAAACGCTGTTTATAAGTCTTATTGTTGTGTTACTACTATGAAAGAAAAACGTTATTTTGAGGTGTCGAAGACGTTGCCAAGGTCGATATTAGACTCTTCTGCTTCTTCTTTTGACTGTGCAACTTTCGGTCCCATACCATCGTCCTCTTGTGTGGTTGTTTGGGAATCTGTTTTTTGTGGTTCTTCTTTTGATTGATCATTGTCGCTAACCTGAACAGCTTCATCTTCTGCTTCTTCGTCGTCTTCTTCGCTAGGGGATTCTATTGTTTTCGTGCTTTGTTCTTCAGCTGTGTATTCTTCTGCTTCAGACGGCTTAACTGGGTCGTGTTCGGGTTCGTAATTTGCTGCTTGTTTCTTTTGCTTCTCGATCGTCTTCCGTGTCTCCTCTGACATCGATTCTTCTTGAGAGGTTGGGGCTTGGTCTCGTCCTTGACTGGTGAAAGATGCCTTTCGGTCTTGCTTTGCTTCCGCGTTAGATGACTCTTCTGCGTCCTCGCCTTCGTGTGTTTCATCAGGGGTTTCCGCATCTTCGTCTTCTTTCGCTCTGCGGTGAGCGTCGTGTTGTTTCTGCACTTTGTCGTTCGTGTCGAGCATCCGATCTGCTATTCGCTCAGCTTCGGCTTGAGACGATGCGACGCCGTTCTCTTCGAGTTTTTTAATCAGTTTCTTGCGTTTACTAATATCCTCACGAGTGCGCATATACTAGTATAGGATTCCGCTCAATATAAATATGTCTGTGTTTGCGGGCGTCGGTCCGTGTATCTATCCGCCTTTCCAGTTAATAAGGGGGCGTAAGTGCTTTTTCACGTCGATGCTGTCTTGCTGAGCGGCGAGCACGTCGTTAATGTCCTTGTAGGCCTGCGGTGCTTCGTCTAAAGTCTCCTTATCAACCCAGCCGACGACGCCTTGCATCTCGTCTTTGAAATCGTCTATGTCAATCGTGTCTTTGGCTCCGGTTCGGCTCATCGTTCGTCCAGCGCCGTGACTACTGCTTTCGAGGAAGGTTTCGTCGCCTTTGCCGACGACGAGATACGATCCGTCTCGCATGTTGGCCGGAATGACCCCTCGTTCGCCTTCCTTGGCAGGCGTCGCGCCTTTGCGGTGCACGTAGTAGCCATCTTCCCGCACGGCATGATTGTGGTTTTTGTTCGTCCACACATCCCAATCCACGTTTCTTTCTAGTGCTGATTCAAGGCTTCTTGCTACTTTTCGAACCATTTCTAGGCGGTTTTCGCTGGCGAAGGACAAGCCGAAGTCGAGGATGTTACGGTATTCTTTGCCGAGATCGGATTCTTCATGGATTGGGTGGGTGGCTTCGTACTCTTTGGTGGTACCGGCGCTTCGCTCCATGTAACGTTTGGCTACTTTGTAGCCGACGCCTCGACTCCCACTGTGAACAACGACCCAAGCGTTGTCTTCGTCGTCGTAGTCGATTTCGATGAAGTGATTACCGGATCCTAGGCTGCCGATGTGGCGGATAGCGCTGCCTTCGAAGAATGCCTTGATGTTGTTATGGTGGGGTCGTCTGAGGAAGCGGTCTAGGATGTGTTCGTATGCTTCTTGTGCTTGGTCTGAGACGTCTTGGTAGCGATTGTGCTTCCCTTTGCCCATAGGGACATTGTTTTGGACGGAGTTGTAGATAGCGTCAGCGTTGCGCTCAATATTTACCTTGTTGACATCGATCTTTGCAGCGGTAACACCGCAACCTATGTCGTATCCTACCCAGGCTGGAACGAGGTACTCTTTGGATTGTAAGACGGCTCCGACCGGAGCGACGTAGCCGACGTGGGCGTCAGGCATAAGAGCGGCTGCGTCAACGAAATCACAGGACGCGCATTGTTTGAACTGGTTGATGGTCTTTTCTTGCGGGTCCAAACTGTGATCGTAGATCGGTTTGTTCAAAGTGTCGTAACGAGTCATTAGTAGATGTGATAAGCCTGTTGAGTTATAAATAAACACTGTTTCGGGCTGGGTATGCCTGATAAGCAGTGGACAGTACTTTTGATTTCCTTATTACTTGGCTTGCCGCTATTCGCATACACGGTGAGTGGGTTAGACCTGTCCACGGTTCGGTCAACACTTGTTAACGCGCCGATGTTGTCTCTCGCCGCGTATCTGCTTCTCAGCGTGTTCAATGTAGTCGTGTACACGATGATTTGGAGTGTGTTCTTATCCTGGCAGTCAGTGAGCATACCCTTAGTCACGTTGTTTAATTACAGGATGACGGGATTTGCTATCAGTTATGTGACGCCCGGTCCGCGAGTCGGTGGTGAGATAACACGTGCTGGTCTTGTGCAACGCCATGCGTCGTTCGAGAAGGGGTTGTTCACAGCGTCGTTTGACACGTTCATGTTGTTCCTCGGTGGTTTAGTGTTTGACACGGCGGCGATAATCCTCGCGGTATCTACATATCCAACCAGTGGGTCACTGCATGCGCTCCTCGCAGGATTAGCCCTTGCCGTGCTCCTAGTGCTCGGCGCCTGGCGGTTCGGTGTGACACATGGGGGTATCGTCCATGTTTTCGGATGGTTGGCAGAAAATACAACGTTCACAGAGGTTAGGGATCGTGCTGCGGCTGTTATTGACGAAGTTGAACTGTATATTCGCCGTCGAACTAAGTCGTTCATCGGCCTGGTAGGAGCATCGGTGGCTACGAAGGTAGGCATTGCTGTGCAACTCTATGTCTTGGTGGGAGCGTTGGGTATACCGATTTCGTTCCTTGAGGCTGTGTTCCTGGCAGCGGCGATTGACCTAGCTTACAGCATCCCTGCCTATATGGGCGTGGGCTTCCTTGAGGCTGGTCAGTCAGCTGTGTTTTCTCTGGCGAAGCGATCCACGGAGACAGGGGTCCTCGTGGCCCTCATCACTCGTCTTCGCGATATCCTTCTCAGCGTGTATGGCTTACTCGCACTACTCTACTACACGATTCCAGGACGGCGGTGAAGGCCTCCTCGCTGTTATCATAGCCGTACATCTAATGGAAGAGTGACGTGGTGATCTCTCCTCTAGCAAGGAGCAACAGAGGCACCACAAACCGATACGACCCGTTTTGATCGCTATATGCGGCTTTCGCCTTGTGTTGACCGATAAAGCGATACGTAGGATGAGGAAGCCGTATTACCGTCGTTATTGAAGCAAGGCAGTCTTGAAGAAACGGATCGGGAGCGAGAAGGAATATGATCTCCGGATACTCCTGACTGAAAGCACACGCCGAAGAGCAGTCAGGTTTGAACTCATGAACGCAGAGGGTCGGCGAAGCAATCGACAGGTCCGATAATAACATATAAACAGAGCCAGGTACTTATCATTAACATGAGCGCAAAAGCAACAGTTAATGGAAAGGTTATTGCACGGAGCAACGACTACGAAGAAGTGGAAGGAAACATCTACTTCCCCTCGGGCGACGTAGATAACGATGTATTAGAAGAATCAGAGACAACGACGACGTGCCCGTGGAAAGGCGAAGCATCATACTATCATCTTGTCGTCGACGGTGAACGATTTGAGGACAAAGCATGGTATTATCCCCAGCCAAAAGACGAAGCATCACATATCGAGGATCACATAGCGTTCTACACCGACAC